>Ga0099826_10003091_pt1 | contig 11147 bp, 4 predicted proteins | sample Mtrugardesep15_FD_76830 | JGI IMG/M metagenome (GOLD analysis project Ga0099826, IMG submission 76830) | Root nodule microbial communities of legume samples collected from California, USA - M. trunc garden sep15 | ecosystem: Host-associated > Plants > Roots > Nodule | place: USA: California...
AAAAAAAAAAAAAAAAAAAAAAAAAAAAAGAAAAAAAAAAAAAAAAAAAAAAAAAAAAAAAAAAGTGTAGAACATAAGCATATATATCACACCGAACCGAATCCACTTGAAGGCAAGATTAATTAATTGCCTTTCTTCTATTTTCACTTCCTTCTCAAATCTCAATTACCACCTTCCCAACGTCTACCCATCAAACAACAACACCGTTATAATCAATGTTCTGAAGTTTGAACAAGTGAACTGTGATTACATGCCTTCATTAGCAAATACATGCATTAGTGAAAATGCAAAATTATTCAATTCTTTACTCAAATACATCTCATCAATACTTGACTTAAAATATATTCAACTGTAGGTCACTATCATGATAGATCATTGAATTTCAATAAGCTGCATCTCTAACAAATTACAACAGAATATACACAAGATCCAGCAACTGGTACACAATGTCAAAAATGGAAGGTTGAGTCTAATTGCCAGTATACACATATGACGTGTTAGATGGAACTGCCTATCATGTTAGACAAAATTGTGAGGCAATTTTTGAATGCATACTTACCAATCAAAACCAATTTGAAGTGTTGAAGTCTCTTAGCTTTCTAAGATGCCTCTCCATTTCTTCTCGGGATTGGGCCCAATCTCGTCTTTCTATGACAGTTGTAGGATCATCTTTTTCACTCTGCATATAAAATGGCATGTATTATACCGCACGTATTATTGTGAGGTAAAGATTAATGACAAGTGATTCAAGAATGAAATAATTACCACATGTATTATTTTGAACGAGTTCCCCTTATCAGCTACAACAAGCAAGTCGCTCTTTCTATCTCTAGTTCTCCCTCCTGGAGCTGTTACCTACAGAAGGCATATTGATGATTAGTATAAATCATGTATCAATCAAAGACCCAACAAACAAAGTTGCACCTAAAAGAACAATATCAACTCCCATGCAGAGGTACTGTGAGATGGTCAAAGTCTTGTACTGGTGTAACCAGATCCCTCCACAAACACAGAGATTGGAAGAGTGACATCATGCATTTCAGAACTACTATGCATGATTCCAACAAAGTCAACTAGAGTGATATTGTTAAACTAAAGAGTCTACGTGAACTCATGGAATATTTGCAGACTCAACATTGATACAAAATAATGTATAAAAATACATCATAGTATCTTAACATAATTTGCACAGTAATATTCAACATTCTAACAAATATTCTACAAGGAACTGGTAAATTAAACCCAAACAATCACGATTAAAAATAGATTGACGAATTCACAAATCATAAGAAAGGGTCACAACTCAGCACACAAGTTCAAAATCAAGGGTCAAATTAACAAATCAGGAGTTACAAAATTACTAGATTGAAGGATGGCCAAACTGAGTTCCCCTCGTTGGAGTTGGATTAGCTTGGAAATCCTGGGTTTAAGTTCATCAAAGTTGGGTTCGTTCACCTCGCTAGCCTGTTGGATTCATGCAAACTTGCAACAATGGGTATGTTAATGTGTTCTCATTTGACATGATTTATATTGGGAGCTACGTGCTTGAGACTCTTTACAATATCATTTACCTCATTGATAGATGGGTTTGTGTTGTGGTCTCAGACGCATCAATGGAGTGGAGTGCTAAAATTGTGAAGTTCATATTTTGTGCACAGCCTTTTCATTCAGCTGTTGTATTTTGGGTTTAAAATAAGCATTGAATCCTTGTCATTTTAGACATGTATGGGAAAAATAACAGTTATGTTAGACTTGTTCAATTGTCCTCAAACTCGCAAGTCTACCCTAGTTTAAAAAAACTCTTTTCTAAGTGAGTTAACTCAAATTTGACGCCAGAGTAGGACACTTGTAAAATTCTACAAGTTAACTTGAGAGTTTGAGAACCATGCAAAGTGGTTTATTTCTTTAAAACATTATCAGTAGATAATGGTATTTTCCAGGATTTCAACTAATATTCTAGAGCAATACAAGAATGTTAAACTTAAGCAACAGTGCACCTTCCATGAATTTACTGTATAGGACTTACAAAGATACTGTACACACATTAAAACAAAAAGTAAATTCAAGGCTGAAAAATATGACTATGAAAGGAAACAAACAGCAGATAATTTTCTAAATGCAACCAGACTGAGAATTAACTACAATTCCTTACCAGAACTTTGGCTCTGGTTATTGACTTAGTTTTGGAATCAATAACATAAATCTCCTCAAAATCCAGGACAAACTCAGGGTCTCCCAGCCTTCGATTTTTGTAGTGTTTTGTCAAGAATACCTGTAATGTAACAGAAAAACAATAAAAGTTGGTTTTATTGTTTCATGTAGAACTTTCAAAACAGAAACAAAGTGGGATTGTATTTTTAATCAATGAAAGCATGAAATGTTTTATGAAACCACAAAAACTTTTACTTTCTTGCAAATCAATAATACCCAGTAACTTTTTCTATGAAAAATTGTACTGATATGAGCATGTTCTATCATAAGCTCACTTTCCTTGGAGTATTTCTAAATCATAAAACATCACACTCCTTATCCTAGAAGTGCGAAAAGTAGAACTCAGGCAAAGCTCATTGCCTGGTAAAATTCCATAAGAGGATTGTTCAGTAATATTTCAAAATTCTTGAGAGAAACTCAAAATCATGTATATACTCGTCCTTTGATAACTATCCATTTTGTATCACAGATTTTCATTAAGACATTAACGTTTTTGACTTTATCCAGTTTTGAGACAAAGTTGTAGAGAAACACAGGAATTCAAATTTAAAATGCAAAGACAACCAATACCTTCTCGATCTCCCTCTCAAATTTATACAGAGGGTCTCGACGTGCATCAACGGGTGGCTCTGTAACATTGTCGCATCCAAAATCACTTTGCGCGCATCTAATGTACTACAGATTCAGAGAAAAAAGAAAGCAGCCATTAAATTTGAAACTGAGATATGTATAGAATGTCACAACATCTACCGCCCAACACAATATATATATATATATATATATGAATGGATTCCGCCATCTCCTGAGCTACAGTACTAATATATTCAAAGCAACGACATTTAACGAGGGAAAATGCTGTACAAGCAAAATCTTCCCCCACAATACATGATAAGATACTAACGCTGTAAGATTAAGACCTTGATTGAGTGAACAACTTAACTAAGTGCTTATAGTATAAATGTTAATCGTATAAGTGTTTATGTCTAAGCTATTCCAATAACAAAAATATAATAAAGTCAAACTATTTTCATGAGCTATTGTGAAAATAAGCTGAAAACAACTTATGCACATGTAGGGTCCGTTTGGCAAGCACAATAAGCTAACTTATGGCTAATAAGCTCATGTGACTAAAAAAGACCCATTTGATAATTGTCATTTTCTCACAAATTTGTAAATTTTTACTAGCTTATAGTAACATATTATGGAATATGGATTAAAAAGGAACATGGTAAAAGAGGCATTATTTGAATTTACCTTTTGAGGCATTGGTGCAAGAACCTTGGGGATTGAATAAACATCTGTATCCGGAGGAGTAACATACATCTACGACAAAAAATTCAACAATTAAAACAGTAACAACGGCAACAAATGGAAATTGAGTTTAATCCAAAGGGTAGCACAAACCTCTCTGAAATCATAAACATCATTATCAGGATCAGGAGGTTTCCGAATAAAGAAATCACAATCTAACAAACTAATCTTATGAAACTCATCTTCATTAATTCTATAATCAACAAGAGTATCAGGGTCCCACCCCTTCGTAGAAACGAAACTCATACTCTGCACCGCCGCAATGTCAACATCGCCGTTGGCTTCGTACTCAATGTCGAAGTCTTTTTTGTTGTCAACCTCCTCCATTTCGTCGTCGTCCATTTCATAGTCGTCGGGACCGGCGGATTCGACGTCGACGTCGACGTCGTCGGCGCGGGTTAAGAATGGGTTGCGCCGAGAGGTAGGGGAAGTTTGGAGGATGAGAGGTTTGAGTTTGAAGGAAGAGGAGAATGAGGGTTGTGGAGTTCTGGAAAGAGGTGGTAGCGACGGTGGTGAAAGGAAGAGGAAGGAGGTGGTGGAAATGGACATAGCTGCTTTCATTCAGTGAAGTTGAAGTAGGAGGAGGGAACTCGAGAAGATAACATTTGATACCGCAGTAATTGAAGTTGGATTGGAATATTTTATCTTTATTTTTTTTAAAATAATCAATTTTGAAAGTATCAAAACTTTTTTATCATCTTGGTTGTCAAGTTATTATCGATCAAATTTTGATTTGAAGCTATCGTTTACGGTCTAAATAAGTGATTTTTATGTAGATTTAAATTTGTTTCTTTTTTATAATTTTGAAGTCTAAATGTGATGGTGTGTTGCTTGTTATCTTGTGGAGTATTGTTGTTTTATTTTTGTCTTATTGTAGTGTTAATTTGGTCCGTATATGAAGATCAATAATTCAATTTGTAGTCATGAGTATTCAAATCACTTTAATTTTATCATATTATTTGTAAACATTTTGTCGTTGTATATTATCAATTTAGATGTTGTGAGTTTGTTCAAATATTTAAGTTTTTAACGATGTTGAATAATGTAATATATCAATTTACTCATGCATATTTTGACAGCACACAAAAAAAAATGAACATGTTAAAAAGAGGCATTATTTAAATAAATTAATATTCTTTTGTTTTTTGTCGTTATCAATTTTAATCCTAACAATACAAAACAAGATGGGATGTCGACTCATTTCTAACATGATATGTGGCGTGGGGGTACCCTCTTAAGAGTTAGTTTTGGTAGGTTGCTTAAGATGTCCCAACAATAAGGTGGGTTGATAGGGGATTGGGATGAGTGTGATTGGCTCTAGGAACTTTGGTGGAGGATACCCTTTTTTGTTTGGAAGTTGTTCCTTGTGGTTTGTGTAAGTGCTCGCTTAGATAGGTAGGTGTCTAATCATGGGCACAAGAAGGTTTATGTGGCGCTCTCAAGAAGGGGTGGAGGGTCCAGTTGGAGGTCAGGATGAGAAGGTTATGCCTGCCTTTGCTAGGGCGTGGAGGTCTTGGCCCCTGTCCAAGACCATTTTTATCCTGACAGTTTCTTAAAGACATGTTGCCAACATAGCATAATTTTACTGTCACTAAGGTCCCTTGATGATCATTTTAATACCTATGGTTTGTCAGGGACGTTAGCGAAAGTAAGTGTTTAGTGTCATAAACCTATCTGATATTAAGTATGCACAGTCAATGACCTTAATGACCATTTTAATATTTTATGTTTGTTTATTGTATATGCTCATGACAACTTCATTGAGGAAGATGACCCAAATTTTGACGAATGAGCAACACTTCGTTGGGAGGAGTTTGCACCAACACCTATCATCATGTGATTCGATTTTTGGTGTTCAATGAAAGATTTGATTTTGAATAAAAGAGAGAATTAGATGAGAATTTATGGATTTGGGATTATGAGATTTATGGATTTGAGATTCAATTTGGGGATATTGATTTTCAGTTTAGGGACCAAAGTGACCATTGCCTACTTTCACTTTAGTCTCTGTGACACCTCATGCACATTGCCAACACAAAACATTTGTCACCTTATCAGTTAACAAAAGTTTTTAATGTCAGGGACTAAACTGATAACGAAAGTGCACATTCAGGGACTACTTTGTATTTAATCCTGAGTCAGGGACCTTTGTGACATCGAAGTGCATAGTCAGGGATTAAAATGACTATTTAGTCTAAAATAAAAGATAAACCAAATAAATCAACTATATTAGAAAGCATATAACAAGTATAAAGCTTAGGGGCATCAAGCTAATATTTGTGCCCCAATATCCAATAAACCAATCGCTTCCTATGTCGGTCTTGGACATAAGAGATATTATACACCACAATTTTAACACTTAACTAGTTACGATTAATTGTATTCACTGCAGACACAATTCAACTTTTAATGGTCTCACAAACCAATTGACTGTAGGAGAGTAAACAAAAAAGGATTCAGCCACAAGATTCTCTGCACACACAATGGTTTGTTCGCGTGTTGGTTTTATGGGCATTTCCATGAAAATCGCAAGAGCGTCCTCACCAATAAAAAAAAAACACCAACAAATGCAATATATCTCAAAACGAGGAAAGATGAAGTAATCAAAACACGTTTTCATTATTCTTTTCGATGAGGTGCTTGTATGTCGTGTCAACAATTTAGATGACAACCATATCAATAAGATCCAAAGGCGGTGGAGGACGATCAATCAAAAAATCTATGAAACATCACAACTACGTGGGGTCAAAAGCTTGTTGGAGGAGAATCCAATTTTGGGGTGGAAGTCATTTGAGGTTTAAAGCAATTTATGGGAGAATCCAATTTTGGACCAAAAGTGATTTGGAATTGAAAACATCGATTGACATAGTAAACATGTTTAAGAAATAGGACGAACCAATTGTAACACGATGAAAAATGATATGAGAGGCGCTATACACCATTTTTCACTCAAACCTAACAAAAGAAAATGATAAAGTGGCACAAAGATCAACTTACCATACATTTGCAATAGATTCTTTTATTTGTTTTTTTTAAATAAGATTATTTTATTTGTTAGTAGTTGATTTTGGCCACACAAACATATCTATACCTAGTATGTTCATTTTTTTTCTTCTGGCCATACTGTCTCTTACATATATTCATTATTAATTTATTTTTTGACCAAATTTGTTCATTATTATTTCTCTTTTTGTATATTTTAAACCAAGCATAAAACCCGTTGAATTTGGTTTGAATCCAGGGCGGGTACAACCCGGTTCATAGACACAACCCGATCTGTTTCCTTTCTCCTCTGGTATTTTCTCGGGAAAGAAAAAGCACGAAAATTTTACATGCTTCCTCGAATTTCAGTTAAAACCACCGTAGAATACAGTGTCAATTTTTATTTTTTTTTTCAATTTAACTTCATTTTCGTTAATCAATTTTCAAATCCCGCGCAATTATCTTCTCGTTCTTCATCCATGTCTTATACTCAATTTTCTCCCAATTTTCAATTCAGCGTTTCTATGTAACACCCTAATTCTCTAGAATTATCGGTTTCAATAAATTCGGTGCCGATGAAGGAAGAGAAGAAAGCTTCTTCATCGTTCGTGAAGAAAGGTGACCGGCAAATGTTCACGGTGGAGCTCCGGCCGGGTGAAACCACCATAGTATCATGGAAGAAGCTGCTGAAAGACGCTACCAAGCCTAACGGATCGGCTTCCACCTCTCAACAATCCCGGCCGGAGACTTTTCCGGTAAGAATTTTAATTTGTTTTCAGTCAATTTCACTGTACTTCGTTCTGGATTGAATTTTCGTGTGCATTGTTGTGGAGTGTGATTTTTAGATCGAATTTTGGGTTTTTAAGGGTTTTTGTATTTGTTTTGGGGTAAAAAGTTTTTTTTTTGTTCTTTGAACTTTCTTATCTAACATCAATTTTATTGTTTTGAGTTTTAGTTTATCTGTTTAATTTAATATCTGTTCTTTAATTTGATGTTATTTCCGCTGAATCAAAGTAAAATGATCTAATAAGAGTACTAATTATATTCCTCTTCCGTGCACATTTGCATATGTGAGCATCTTGATGTTGAAAATTTAAAATTTTCCGAGATCAGTTTTATATGTAGATTAGTCGATACAACTTGATCATGATTTAGTATTGTGATGTAAGGTTTAGTAGTCAGTGGATACTCGTAAATACGCTGTACTTTGCCGGTATGTCACGTGATCTTTATGTGTGGTGTAATGTTTCACTATTTTGACAAGTCTATGCCGATATTTCTTAGGGACAACCTGTTGAGGTTGAGGAAAATGATCCAGCACAGCCACACCGTTTCAGTGCCGTAATAGAGAAGATCGAACGCCTTTACATGGTATGTTTATATTACTTGCTGAAATTGTTATTGTATGCACTGAGTAAGCCTGAATTTGTTCTTTGAACCATTGGTTTGAATTGTAGACGCTCGAATAAGTATTAATTTGTAGCTTCGCGAATCTTAACTAATTGAGTGCTGAATCTTTTTCAGGGTAATGGTAGCAGTGATGATGAAGATCTGCCTGATGTTCCCGATGATGATCAGTATGATACTGAAGATTCTTTTATAGACGACGCTGAGCTGGTTGGTATTTTTGTTTGTATTCCTTCACCTTGATATATAGGAATACCACTCTTCCTTGTGACGTTTTTTTGGCTTATACAATACTTTTATAAATTATTTAACTGTTCATTCTGCAGGATGAATATTTCCAGGTTGATAATTCCAAAGTCAAACATGATGGGTTCTTTGTAAATAGGGGGAAATTGGAACGCACGTAAGTTTATAATGTTTGAAAAAATTCTGTTTTGAGCATTCCCTTTTTAATTCCTTGCTAACCTCTTATGGTTAAAGCAAATCTTAGAAAGGTTTCTTTCCAAATTACTTAATTGTTGATATTGTTTAATTGCTGAGGTTGGCTATTGTTATCATTTTATAACATTTGTATTTTTGAGATTCCTATCGAAGTGATCGTCTTTGTTAAGATAATTGAATAATGAGTTAGGTATACTCTTGGTCCCTATAAAGTTAACGAAATATGATTTCGGTCAGTATAATTTTTTTTATATGTTTTTAATCCTAAAACTACATAATGTTTTTGCTTTTAGTCACCGATAAGAGGACAGGGGCTTAAAACACACTATTTTTGGCAAATGTTGGGACTAAAAATGAATAAAATTTTCATAGATACCAAAGTAATTTTTTTTTTTCTTCCAAATTTTTTAGAGATCAAAACATATTTAACCCTTAAACAATATTGTATTGCAAGTGATTTCTTGACAACATTTGGACATTATCATCTTGGTTCACAGCTAAATGCTCTTCTTTCCTTGACCCTTTTCTACAAATTTTGTACATATTTAATGAATTATTTAGTTGAAGATTGTAGTAAATAAGTTGAGTCCTAAAATTTTGAATTATTATTGATTTTCTGTTTTTTTTTCCTTTCTATATTACAAGTGATGAACCTCCTGTATTACCCAACCAACAACCAAAGAAAAGGCGCAGAAAAGATACAGTGAAGAATCCAGATGAAAATAATAATGTCCTTGGATCAAATAAACATGTAAAAGTGGGCAAGGTAGCATCTGGCAAAACAACTTCCATACAGGCGAAGAATGTGTGTAATTCCTCACAGAATTTGGTTGTACCTGGTGAACATTATGAAGACTTGAAACCTCAGAATCAATTGGATATCTATGGAATTAGTTCCAAAAAGAAAACTGCTGATACTAACCCAATATCGGTCTCTTCTGTCTCTTTGAAAACATCAAGTGATGATTTCCCTGCTGCCATGTCAGAAGCAAAAGATGCTGATAAGAAGATAGGAGATTTTCAATCTAAGAACACAAGTGGATCATTTGATGCAACTCACCAGAAGTACCATGAAAAAGGTGCTAATGCACAATCCAAATCCCAACCTGTAAAACCCTCAAAGAGTATTGATGGTTTAGAAAATATCAGTCGGTCGAAAGAAAAAAATGGTAGGCGTCAACTGCCGGATCTTAACCTGTCTGTGGGAAAGCGTACTACCAAATCAACAGTAAGTTTTTATTTCTTTGGCTCTTTTGCGCCTTTTTTTTTTTTATTTTATTTGATGAATACTTGAAAAAAAAAAAACCGATAAAGGAGGTCCTCTGCACTGTGGTTATTTCATATTCCTTTTGACAAAAGGGTTCTCTTACACTTCGTCTCATACTCATACCATAAGGGCCCTCGAAATCATTATTTTTCTTTGCAGAACCACTTTCCGTTGTCATTGAGATAAAGTTCTACTTTGACACTAAAGGATTACATACTGTGTGCTAGATGAAATGAACCAAATTCCCCCAATAATGAGCCAATCAATAAAAGGGTACACAAAAATTAAAGATGACTTTGAATTGAAAATATACTTCCTCCTTTGACTGAAATATTCCTCATGATTCATTTGCAATATACAACATAGAGGAGTTACTCACTCCAAGAGGATTTGAATTAAATTCCTCAACTGATTATTAATAAAGGATTTAAACCAATCACATGTTTCATTTAAAATGATAGATACTTAATTTTAAGGATACTGATCTGACACACATTGGCGCTGGTTTGCTATATTTAAAAATAATGGAAAGGGCTTAGTAAACTATACCCTTGTCGTGCTCTTGGTAAACTATATATTTACCTGTTCCATCTAATTTGAACAATGATGATGAAAGTTGTGCATATGGATTATGGATTGTTATGCATGAAACTATAATTGTTTTATTAGTTCCTGTCTGAGTCATGGGTTTATTTGAATGCTATGCAGAAATCTGAATACATGCACAAGAAAGACGGGTCTAGCGTTAGGCCAAAATCTTCAATGCTTGAGAAGGCTCTTGGCGAGTTAGAGAAAATGGTCGCAGAGTGTAAGTCTCAAACTTGATATTTCACACATAGATAAGTCTGGGAAGTTTGTTGCTAACACTATTTTTTTTGCCTTTCTTTTCTTCTGTTGTTCATTTTGAATAATATTACAGCAAGGCCCCCTGCAGCGGAAAACCCAGAGGCTGATAATACATCCCAGGCAGTCAAAAGGAGATTGCCTAGAGAAATAAAGCTAAAGCTTGCTAAAGTTGCCAGACTAGCGGTATTGACAAATGTTGCTTTCTAAATTTCATGCTTCTAAGAATATATATAAGATTTATATATATTTTTTGATCAAGGGATTTGAACTTTATAATATTAACTGTATGTTTTTGTGGCAACAGGCAAGCCATGGGAAAGTATCAAAAGAGTTAATTAACCGTCTTATGAGTATTCTTGGGCACTTGATGCAACTCAGAACATTAAAGGTATTGCAGCTCTTAAATATACACAAATAACCCTTCAGTCTTGGTTATGTCCGATTCCAACTTTAGTCTCCCCCTGCCCCTCTTCCAGCCGACATATACTATTTCAGTCCAAAAGTTATTGGTGTTGAGCCGACATATACTGTTTCAGTCCAAAAGTTATTGGTGTTGAGACTTGAGTATGCTTGTTTTTCTCTGAAATCCCCTGCTCAGTGTTGCTGCAATATGTATAATTTTTTTTAGTTTAATTGTTATAATATGATTTTAGAATAATGGAGATATGATTTGAGTAGAACA
>Ga0099826_10003092_pt1 | contig 11146 bp, 3 predicted proteins | sample Mtrugardesep15_FD_76830 | JGI IMG/M metagenome (GOLD analysis project Ga0099826, IMG submission 76830) | Root nodule microbial communities of legume samples collected from California, USA - M. trunc garden sep15 | ecosystem: Host-associated > Plants > Roots > Nodule | place: USA: California...
AAAAAAAAAAATTAAGTTAGTGTTGTTTTATGATTTATCGAGAGAGTTTGTTTTAATTAGTTTTTAAGGGAGAAAAAATAGGAGGAGATTGAAGCAAAAGACATAAAAGGATATAATTTTGATGACGTGTCAAAAAATTAAGAATGGGTAAGATTGTATTTTTGGTAGATATTAAGTTTCATATATAGAGAATAGATAAGTGGATTAAATCACAGGTAATATTACACCAAAAAGAGAGAATAAAAACACCAAAAAAACCCCAAATAAAACACCAACACCGAAAACACCAAAGAACCAACACCGCCAATAGTGATCAATTAGGCGCCCGAAAGAGATTTTAATTCAAGCGTACAACTTCGACCACCACTCAAGTTCCGGTCAATCGAAGGAGACATCACAACAGCCTAAAAGGACCTGAGTCACAAACTTGCTCCCGACCTCGAACCAAAAGCGATCGGCCCATAAGACTCCTGACACAAGTAAAAAAGGCACCCCTCAACTCACGAACCACCAGAACAGACACCTGAACCTGCCTAAAAACTCGACCCACCAATAACCCGATGCCATAATCTAAACATAGAGAAATCTAACATGCTTGCTTTATTGATTATGTTGATTTTACTTTCATTTTTACAAGTTACATTTTTCATCAAAAAATGATTAATATATTGGTGCGTGTATAATCGATGTTTTGCTTTTCACTGAATTTATAATTGTTAATTAAAGTGTACCTACTGTCCTTCAAGAAATGTTTAGTGAAAACTTCAAGAATGAGTAATCACATTACTATATTTATCTATGAAAGAGTTAGTTAAGACAATGAAGTAAGCAAATGCTACCTAGCTTAGTGGTAGAATTGTATGCCTTGGCTCTGCACTATGGTACAACGTTAAGGGAATGTATAAGACATCATATCGTTGCAAAATATGTTTCGGTATCGCTCATATGAAGAAGTTTTTTGACTACATTCAACTTCCAAAATTTGACATAGCTGCATATGGTGCAACAACTTTTAAGGAACTCATGACAAGACATAAATCTATTGTAGCCGAACTCCTTTCCAACAATTATAAATGATTTTTTGATGAATATTACTCCAATCTCCAATCTATTGGAATCTTTGAATTATATTACAAGGCAACAAGTTATGAAGATGTTGGGAGATATGTTACTAGATCGCTTAAATGCAGTTGTAATACACGATATGTCAGCTTCAGAGACAACATATGGATTTTAAAGAATCTATTGAGAGAGTCAAGAAAGATCATACAAATAGAAGTATTTCATGTTGTTAAGTTATTTTTTGCTAACCAAAAGAAACCACCTAAAATAATTGGTATACTTGTTGCAAAATAAGCAAGCTTATGAGAATGTTAGGTGCACGACATGAAAATCGATAAAGAGGATGAACATTTTGAAGCTGACAAAGCTTGCTGCTCTTGAACCTAAGGAGTAAGGATCATCCTTGAGTTTCGTATTGTGTCAAATATCAAGTTGCATTGTGCCATTTTATTTCAATTGGTCGTCTATTGTTTCATTTCAATTGATCATCTGTTGTTATAACACTACAATGAAGAAAAATATACCAAAACATTTAGATCTATCCACGATGGGTTAGGAAAGTGATATCATCATTTTAATGTCATTATACAATAGTAGTTTTGACATATTCTTTGACTAATGTCAAATATATAACTTGTACAATTTAATTGTCAAGCTCTTTTTCAATTTCTTTTAGTAATGATTGAATTTTTATTTATTATTAAAATAACGGACAAAGGATGATACTAGGCCGTAGACAATTGTATTAGAATATATTTTAAAACTCTCATGTCGGGTTTAATAGAAGCAACCGAATGAGGTCGTTTATGAGTTAGTAAATATAGCCCCATCTGAATCTAGCCGCACGTTTATGACGATGTACAATCATATATTTGACAAATTTTGACTATTTAAATGAATTGGATTGCTTCTTAACAAAAAATGTGCGGAGCAAAGTGAACACCCACACAAATATAAAATTAAACAAAATTATCAACAATAAAAAATATTTATAAAAATTAGGGTCTATCTAACATCAAACTAAAAAAATGTCTAAAGATGGACCATTGTAATTTTTTTAGTACATATGTATCATATATCAGAATACATGTTTTGGGTTGACTTTTTCACTTTTAATTACACCTTTAAACAAATTTTTCAAAAACAAAGAATGTTTTTTTTGAAGAAGCTAAACTAACCCCCTCAAATTGACACTAGCGAGAATCGAACCTGAGACCTTGAGGAGGAGCACACTCCCAGGTCCCAAGCCAATACCAAAATATATATTATCTATACATACAATTTTAATCAAAATTTTATAAAAAATATTGTTCGTAATTTATATGCATTAGCGCAATATAAAGAGCGGACAGACAAACATGGAGTGCCCATCTGAACGTTACTTTTATTAATATACTTAATCTACTTCTCGAATTAGTCGGTCCTTGAACCAGATACCGAGTTTCCAAAACAATACTCAATCCCTTTTCCTTTTTTGTTATTAGTATACAACTTATGGGTCATACTAACAAATATTTTAAGGACATTCTTCAAGGTATCCAATATTATAAGAATTTTCTCAAAAAATTATATGTCAGACACATGTAAAAGTAATAATTACACAATTTTCAATGTAAATTTTTTATAACTTTTAGTTGCTTAAACAATACCCTAAGTCCACTTACTAGCAATTCCCAAAATTTATTTTATACTAAAAATGGTAAGGCTATGTATTTATACATTATTACAATTTTGGTCCTAACTCGAATATTTAACCCCACAAGTTATTATTTTTGTTCCCAAAAGTCATAGTTTTCTTTTTGTTTGTCCTAGTGTATTTTTCCGGCATTACCCGAGTTATATGCATAATATTAATGTTTGTGTTTTATGTGTATAATATTTATTTAAGGTTCATATAACTCAGGAGTTATAAAAGAAAAAAGATTACTCATATTATGACCCGTCTTTTATTAATAAACTGGTAATATCTACTTAAAGATTAAAAAAAATTGTAGTTTTTTGAGAAAAAAAATTAAATCGTATTGAAAAAATTATAAATAATATTAGTGTTTCAATTATCGATACTATATATAAAAAAATAGGCATAAGATACATGAGTTTGGGATAACTTTTTCATTACTTATTTTACCTTTCATTTAAACTATTTTATTCTTTAATAATTCTATTTTAAATTTTAATCAAACAAATTAAATCCCGTTAAAATAGGAAATATTCCACTACAATAGGAACAATAAATTAGATTGAGTATATTTTAAGAAAAATAGATTGCTCATATTATAACACGTAATTTTTCTATGGTGATATACTCGTAACTTGTTAAATAAACTATTAATATCTACTTAAAATATGGATTTAAATTAGGCCCCACAAATGGACCGCTCAGATTAGTCGGTCATTGGACCAGATATTGAGTTTTTAAAAAATCTACTTAAAATATAAAATAAATAAATCCTAGTTATCTAAGTTGAAAAATTATCAAGAGTACGTGTTTAGAATAAAAATAATGAGCACATGGAGGCAAAAAAAATTATTTCTTTATAAATTTATGAAATAGATAAATAAATAATTTATTCAAATAATTATCTAAAATTTCCTCTATCAAATTAATATTTAGAAAATGAATTAATTATCTATTAAATTTGAAAAAATCTATGCTAAATAAAATATAATTTAAAATGAAATTTAATGAAGGAGAAAACTTAGAAACAAATAAATAGTTTGAAATAAGGACTAAAGTCATGTGAAATTTTTTATGTGTTTTTCATATGATTCTTAGCTAAAAATACACTTTTCATGGGTGATTTATTTAAGAACCATATGAAAAGCACCTAAGGAAATACATCTAAGTTTCTTGCTGGAATCAAAATAAGGATAAAACTCAGGTTTATTTTCTTAAATGCTTTTCGTGTGTTAATTCACATAAAATACTCACAACTACCTATGATTTCTCAAAACCATAATTTTTTAAAAGTTTGTTATAACAAAAAAAAAATGAATTTTAAACCACACGGAAAACATGTAAGGAAAATGCAACAAAGTTTTGTCCTTAAAATAAAGGATTTTTTTTAATGACAAATATTAGCAATTAGTTGTTTAAAAAGAACACTAAGTATATAAATGAATAAAAAGAACAAATGAATATAATATTAATAATATACTTATAAAAGGAAAAAAATAATAGTAATAGTAGCAGTAGTTAGGGATGCCAAAAAATTTATATTTATATCGATGGATAAAATCGACCATTGATATGAAGTGAATAATTTATTTTTTTATGGCTAGTGAGATGCAAGGAGCACACTCACCCCAAATATATTCAAAAAAGATTGTTACAAAGAGAGAAGGGGGTCAAGCCAAACCTCCTCAAGCAAAAGAAAACCTGTAACTAAGCAACCCTAGTCTATTGTGAATATAAGATTCTCTAATTTCCATAGCCAAAGTATAAAAGTACTGAAAGGAAGCTAAGGATAAACCTATGTTTGCTAATTTATCAGCACAAACATTTACTTCTCTATAAATATGAGACACTATAAAATTAATGCTGGAAGTGTAATCCAAACAATTGAACCATCTATTTCTTAAAAATGGCTCTAGAAGTAGTTGCACCATCACATTTTGCTTTTATCCAATGCAAAATAGGAGGATTCGAAAATACTGCTTTGACAATACTGGTTCTAGGGGGATTAATTTTGCAATTGAAAGCCTTTAAAATAGTGAATTGAAGCATTGAGGAATTGGAATAAATCTTTGAGTTGGTTACAGATAAAGAAACTCAAAAAATAATGGTGGATAATGCAGATCTCCAAGGGATGATTTTGTTGTTGAACCTGGCAGCATTCCTTGAATATCAAATAGTATTAACATGAAGATTAATGCAGCTTTAATTGTTAGTTGTACAATGAAGGAACCATTTTCTGTTGCAAAGGTTCCAAATATCCTTAAGAGAAGTAAATTGGATTGTTGATTGGAGGATAGTAGCTAACCATCTTCAAATTTGAGTTGAATAGCTGCAAAGAAAGAATAAGTGAAAGGAAGATTCTTCCTGGTTGCCATAAAAATTACAAATAAAGGCTATAAAACATCCTCTCTCCTTAAGCTTTTCATCACATGGAATTTTATCATGCATATCCCTCCAAACTAAGAGAGACATAGATGGAGGGATATATTGGGACCATATAGCCTTTGCCAAGTTCAATTGCCGGTAATGACGAGTTTTGAAATGATAATCTTATTTCAACGTTAGAGATCCAGTGTTTGTAGTTTTCCACACTTACTCATCTTGTTTGTAATGAGATGCAATAGTTATTACTTGTTGAATAAGCTGGGGTATATGAGGTAAGTTAATGATAAACTCTTGATCAAAGTTCCATTTGGAAGCATAAATGAATTCAGACACTTTTGCATTGATATCAAAATTGCCATTGGCCTCATAGTTGATGAAAGGCTCCCCACACCAAGAATCAATCCAAAACCTAATATCTTCACTATTTCCAAGGAGCTAAGTAGAATTTTCAAGGATTACACTGTATTAATTTTTCATACTTGATCATATGGAAGATAAAATGTGATAATTAATCACCTTGCCATTTCTAATCACTCTGCTAGACAAAAGAGTTGACCAAATTTCCTTGTAATGTAACAAGTTCCAACATAATTTCAAGTTTGCTACTGAATTAAGATTAAGAATGGATCTTAACCCTAAACCTCCTTGATTATAAGGTATTCACATCTTCTTTCAAGCCACAGTTACAAGTTTCCTCTTTGTTATATCACCAGAACAAATGATGTTCCTGATACTACATTCCAATTCTTTAAGCAAAGAAATTGGCCAATTATAAACAATTATGGAATGAATCAACATACTTCGGACTAAATATTTCACAAGTTGAACTCTCCCTGCAATGGATAACAAAGAGGCTTTCCAAGATGATAGTTATGACTTGATCTTCGCTGTTATAGGTTGCAAAAATCTAGCTTTTGGTATGCCTTTGAAGATTGGAACTTCTGGGTAAGTGAAGGGGAGAGTGCCATGGTTGAAGCCAATAATAATGAGAAGCATAAAAGCAAGAGACTTATAATGCTCAATCACAACTGAAATAGACTTCTCATAATCTAACATAATCAAATAAAAGATTGTTTGATTTTATACTTGATATACAACTGAAATAGACTTCTAAGATATAAACTTGGTAAGAAATTCTTAAATGTTTATGCGTTTTTTTAATTTCGCAGAGTAATGACACGTAAAAACTGCGAAGTCTTGTTTATTTCTTCATGTCTTCAATTCCTTATATAGTGAAGGATATAAGAGACATTGGTGAGGTGCCAACGTATATAATAGAGTCTTTGAGAAGCTTGATCAAAGATGTTGGAATGTTCATTGATTTGGTTAATGTCGTTGAAAATACATTTGAAATTCCTTTGATTCAAATGGAATTATCAATCTCTTTACTTTTGTCATTGAATTTGACTTTGCACATGATTCAGAAGAGGATAAATTGTACTTGATCAGATACTGAAAGCAACCCTTCTTCATAAGAAGACAAAGCTGACGTGGCTTGAGTCTTCAGAGCCTGATGCTTCTAGAGTCTGATGTCTTGGATGCTGATGCTTCAGAGTATGATGTCATCAAATGATGATGCTCCAGTGTCTGCTCTTCAGCTTCTGATTGACCTTTTCTGATCCACAAGGTGACTTCTGGTTGACCATTCTTCAGATCTTCTGCAAGTCTTTAGCTTCTCTCGCGATTCAGATGCTCTCATATATGTTTAGAACTTAGTAAAATTTAATTTATAGTCTGAACACTTGAACATATATTAGCATATCCAATTGTTCTTTAATATTTTGTTACCATCAAAACTTCAGTGACATTGTGTACAAAACCCATTTTGTTGCAACAGTGGTAAAATATAGTTATGTTGTCGATATGCATGTTTTAATCTAGCCTTGACATATCCCATAGTTACATCAACAAAGACATCCTCTGCATGTCTCTTATCAACAATCTCTTCAGCTTGAATGATATTGTTGAGTAGGTACCTTTAAACTTTTAACTCTAGTCAACCTTACGATATAATTGATTTTTGTTTTCACTATCTTTTGGATAATTCTTGTACAATTGACTAATTGGAACATTTCAAGGAGGAATATAAGTTTTATTCAAGTGTGGAGGAATATAAGGACTGTTTCCCCTACGATGCACATAAGTTTTTTGTTGATAGAAAGTGTCAAACTTTCACTTACAACTTGCAGCACTAGTTCTTCAAACTTTCTCTTTGATGGTATTTTCTTTCTTTCAGCTTTTCAGATTTGATCTTCATGTTGGAATTCTCAAATAACTTGGAAGAAACTTTATAAAAAAAAAATGAAATTGCATCTAGGACAAAGTATCACCTCTTAATTCATATTACATTTCCACCGCAAAAACTCCAATAAAGTATCCCCGACCTTAGAGCATATTGAAAATGTGTACAACTTTATATATATATATATATATATATATATATGTGTGTGTGTGTGTGTGTGTGTGTCTTGCTAATACACACACTTAAAATATAGTTGGTGTTTGTTAAAATCATGCACCTTTTCACATGGACCAAAAAAACATTTTTCTTTCTTCAAAAACAACTAAATGTGGTGTCTCTTAAAAGGAAAATGCTTGTGTGCACGAACCTCACTCTCGTGCAAATCCTACGACACTGAAATCACCACTTATACTTTAAGTTTATCTAATGTAGCCATTCTCTCCCACACCACGACCGAACTCACTTCTTCCTTTACCCATAATTATGTTGGACAGTAACAATCATCAGTTCCGCCAGTTTTTATACTCCACCTTCGTTTGCTATAATAGGACAACGAGATATATATAGAGGTGGCCGTGACTTGTGATGGTAGTTGTGCAGTGAAAACCGTGACGGCCAGAGATAACAACGGAAACAAAGATGGCGAGAGGCATCAACGAAAATTATTCAAATGGTGGTGAGCTATTGGCTCTCGTGTCATATAGCACTGCTCTTTCTAAATTAAAAAAAAAATGTTACGGTTTAATTTTTGTCAATTTTATTTAAGCATAATTTGTATCTCTGGACCTTAACTTTTGAATCAGTATTTTTTTGTTACTTAACTTTGGAAGCACTATTTATATTTGAATTGTGTACATAAGCATTATTTATTTTTTTTGTCTTAGATGAAGTGGTAATCCACTGAAATAAAACTCACACACAACTGTGAGGTCTCGGGTTCGAACCCCGGTCACGACGTCCGGCCTTGCAATTTCGGCATTTGTCAGTTGAGCTAGGACTTCTAGACGTACATAAGCATTATTTTACAAAAGCATTATATTATCACCAATCATTTGCTGATATTTTTTGGACATATGTGTGACCTAAGCATTGTATTATTTTCAATAACTTCTGTGTGAACCTAAGAAATGTATTTCTAGAGGTACCTAAAACTACAATTATACAACCGCCGTTACCGTTTGAGTCAAATACATTAAAGGAAAATGCAACACCTTGGTTTGCCGCTACCGGAAAACGTTCTTGTATACCTACAACGTTAGTTTTCCTCCATTCAGGCTTGAAACGTCATAAAAGAACTGTTATAAATGTGTTCCAACTCGACTTTCAATATTGGTGTGATCAAAATAACCTCTCATGGTCACTGTAGCCACCTTCATCATCAAGGTTAACCAATGATGTTTATGCTCTCCCAAATATATTTTTTCTATGCAATAATCCAGTATTAGGCATCACTAAGGTTAACCTCGTTCCTAACATTTTATGAGCCTTCGTCAAGTGTAAAACAAAAACAAAAAAGACCCTTATATATAGAAAAATCTAAATTTTAAGTCGTCGCATTACATGTCTATGCCCAAGACCGGCCTTCTTTATGGCCATGCAAAAATCTAAATCATTATGTTTGAACATAAACTAACAAAAATCAAGATTGATTTACAACCCTATCTATATAGGGTCACACTTTATAATTAAGAGAGGAAAGTAAGAGATTAAAGAAACAAAAATAGAAAAGAAAAAATAAAAAAACTAGCCAAATTTATTCATTCATACGGGTCATGCAATACTTATATATACCCCACAATAAGAAAATTAGGTCTTTATTCAACAAAAAAAAAAAAAGACACCTAGACCTTAACATACTCAATATTGCACTCTAATAGAATGCTACAATAGATTATTCTAGATTAAGTTGAGTCGTTTTTCTTCTATAATTAAATGAGCCACAAGAAGGGAACCTATCTTGATTTAATAATCTCATAGATTCTAGAAATTAACCAATGAACGATAAACTTTTCCAGGTTGCCAATTTCTTGGAATCACATTGTAAGCTATAATGGTGTTGTACCTTCCATTTCCATTTTCTGTGATCTTAATGGAAAATGGAGGTTGCAACTGTGAACCTGAGTTCAAAGCCCATCTTGCACCCCAAGAACGTTGCATTGGAATCCATCTTCTTGATTGTTTCAATTCAACATCTACAATGTCACCATCTCCATTTTCATATTCTATTTCAGTAGCAAAATAGTATGGGTTGGCTCCACTATCGACCGTAAATGCTATTGATGTCCCAAAAGAGCATGCAACCCTAAAATTAAAATTTTAGAATATACGTCATACTGATAAAAAAGAAACACAAATGTGCAAGAGACGTGAGATAATAATTTATTACTATAAAAATACTAAAACCAATTTCTATTGAAAAATACTCTAACACGTTAATTATTTTGGGACTTTGATATAGAAGAATTAAATTGATCGATTAAAAACGTAAAGGAATTTTTAATTTCAATTTTTTATTAAAGTATACTATTTCAAAAACTAAAATGGAGTATTTAAGCCAATTTTGGATATTAATTCTTTTCTCTTCTTTTGGTTCTTAGATGGTGACTGCTAAATTATTTCAAAAAAAAAAAAAAATGGTGAGTGCTAAATGAAATAATAATTTGATTGATGTGCTTCCCGGTTCATTCAGGAAGGTGAATTAATTAATTGATATCATAGAAAAACCCTTAATTACATATTTAATATAAAATACACCATTTTAAATTTCATAACATGTGCAAATTTATACATGGTAGAAAACTCCTTAATTAATTGAGATGATAAACAATCGTATTTAAAAGAGTAAAAGATGGCCAATGAAATTTAATCCCAAGTTAGACACCAATGTACACTATTAATATCATAGTTGAAGATGGAAAATTTCAAATAGATTGTACATCAGCGTTTGATTATTTTTTTATTTTTTTGGCTTTCGCACCGGTTTTCGACCCACTAATGGTGGGCGACTAATCCGGCTCATGTGTAGAGGCATGTGCACTGACCAAATGTTGTTCCCCCTAGGAATCGAACCTGGTATTCCCCGGGTACGTCATTGGAATGAGCTCATTGCCACTGGAGCCCAAACAACTTGGTTAATTTCTTTTGAAAAAACATGAAACCAATTATTAGTCTCATAATCGGATCAAAGACCCTAGTTATGATGAATTATAAAAAGTGTTTTGAAGGTATGATGATTTGTTTCCTTTTAAAGTTCTCAAAGTCAAATATTACAAAATTTAGTTTATTGAATAGACAGATTTTCACAAAAATTTAGTAGTAAAAGTTCTTAAAAGTATTCCGAAGACATTCGTTGATATTTTCCTTAATAAAATAAAGTTAACTTTTTTTTTTTACAAATAGTAGAGTTATTTTTTGGTGGTGGTGAAATAGTAGAGTTGATTTTTCTAAATCAATAATTTGCTTTAGCTTAAAAGGGAAAAGAAAAGAGAATAAGAAAATTAACGCTGCTATTAAAAAAAACAGGTTTTTTAATTTTTATTTTTGAAACCAAAAACAGTTTTTTTATTGTCTGCTAAAAAATATATTCCTTAATTATTTTCTTCACAAAATTCGTTTTCTCTTTTGACAAGTCGTATTTTAGTTATTTTTAAAATCATACCCAAACATAATAATTAATAAATACCTTTGGTATTGGACATTAATTCTTCCAGCATTGAGAAGATTAGAAGCCTGGTCATTATTTGCAAGGGAACCAAAAGCAGTTCCACTTAGATCAAACT
>Ga0099826_10003093_pt1 | contig 11146 bp, 8 predicted proteins | sample Mtrugardesep15_FD_76830 | JGI IMG/M metagenome (GOLD analysis project Ga0099826, IMG submission 76830) | Root nodule microbial communities of legume samples collected from California, USA - M. trunc garden sep15 | ecosystem: Host-associated > Plants > Roots > Nodule | place: USA: California...
ATAAGAGGGGAGGGGAGTGTAATTCAAGTATCTTTGAGGGGAGGGGAGTGTAATTTACTCATTTAAATATCCACTAGTGCATGAATGGTATTTCATTAATATTTAAAACAAGGTTTATTATAATATACCTTCTAGAAATATCTAACGAAAAAAAAAGAATTAAATGAAATAAAAGAAAACACTTCATCATCGTAACAAATACTCCTTCCGGTCACATTTATAAGCAAAAAATAACTTTTTAAGTACATTAAGTAATTAATGTATCTGACGTATAAATGTGACCGGATACATTAATTATTCAATGTACATAAAAAGTTGTTTTTTTGCTTATAAATATGACTGGAGGGAGTATAAGTTAAGTTGTGTATATCGAGAGATGCTAACAACACTCTCTTTTAAACATTCTCCCTAAACTCTATTATTGAATAAAATCATTATATGTTTCACCACTTATATCCTATTTTCAAAGTATTGACCGACATTGATTTAAATCAATAAGAAAATTAGTGTTAGAGAAATTGTTCAAATGAGTGTTGCTAACATTACTCATATTTGTATATATTTGGTTCAAATTTTAAACCAAATAAATTGACTTGTTAGATTCTTTTTTGCTTCTTTTTGTTTTTCAATATCTATTTTATTTATAACTCATTTAAGTTGTTTATTGATGTTGGTTTGGATGTCCTTATTTCAAAGTCTTAAATTTGATTTTCTTTGATGTCAATTTTGATGTGGTAATCCATATAGAGTTGGCTTTAATGCCAATTTTAGTAATCCAAATTTTGGCTTTAAGACAAAGGAAAATGATATATCTCCCAAATAATTACTCACGAATCCATCTCGAAGGCTAAATCAATTTGGTTGGCATTGATTATTGCTATTTTCCCACCATGTTTTCCGGGCAATACAAGATTATAATTGGTTGATGAAAAATCTTAAAGCATCTGGGACAAAATGTGTCGCTATATTTAGCAATGCTCTAAGACAAAACGGCAGTATATGTGAAAATATTAATGTCATTTTATACTAAATATGATAATTAATATGGGAAATGCTAACATGTTACATGTTAATGTACTAAATCTGAAAATTATGTATTCAAAATTATGTCAATTTATTTCTTTTTTCAATAAATACATATTATTGATGTTTGGTAAAAAAAATATAAATAATAATATTTATGAGTTTTAATAATAATAATAATAATAATAATAATAATAATAATAATAATAATAATAATAAAATCATAAATATGTTTTTATTGCTGTAAAGTTGACTCACCACGAGTCTTATTAAAAAAACAACTAAAGAACATAACTTGTGTAGCAAATCTCTCTCAAATATCTAGCAACAATGCCTCGTTTTTTATTTGTGACGCTTGTCTTCTCGTGTCTTGTTTCATCTATCTTTTTCATGATAACATATTACTACTATATCGTTTTTTAATAAGCAAAATTTTATGGAAAATGTTAACCGATGCATTTTGAACACTCTTTAAAAACTTTGAATGATAATTTTTATTAAAATTCGTATATTTAATGTATTAAAAAATGAATTTTTTTTAAGAAAATATTTCCTAAATTTAAGATCATTATAGAGCATTATGGAAGCATTCGTTAGCGAGGCCGAAGCTTTATTTATCACTACTGCTCGTATCACAAAAAAAAAAAGTGACAAAATAAAATCACACGTAGTTGATTTAGAGATATCACAAATGGACGCGGATTCACTGCAGTCAAAGGGAATCCTGCATTCACACAGTCAGGAAAATGTGAGCCGTGTGATGCATCAAATGGTTAAAATACATTATGCTATATTGTTCTGTTTCCCTTTTCAGCCACTCTGTCTGTACTTTCTCGCTCTTAAACAAAAGTGATTCTCTCACTCAAACCAAAAGGTGCTCACAAGTCACAACTACTTCCATCGAACCCACCTGATTGAATGAATTAACTGCGTAGAAACAATCCGAGAATCACTCATACACTGTTCATTTTTTCAATCAAAAGCATTCGTTGCTAAAATGAACTTTTGAACAAAGCATAGATGTTGTTGTTGTTGACGGTCCATTAAGTTCTGTTAAATTTTCATTTAAAATGAGTTTGTTTATAATATTGAATTCACGGTTCATTTCTTTGAATTTTATTAGAAACCCCAAATCACAATTTAACCATTAAACATAATTTACTTTCAATTGAACCATTTAAACATAATTTCATTTGGCGATGAGATCAGTAGAGAAAACCACACAATGGCGTGGGGGTTGTGGTGGTGGTGGTGGTGAGATGACGATAACCTCAAATGGAATCTGGAGGTCGAGAAACCAGACGGCGGCGCTTGATGAATGATGATTTACGGCGATGTTTTCATGTGGGTGAAAGGGAATGCTAGGGGGAGGAGAGAGAAAGAAAAGTTAACGTGTGAATGTGCTGATAGAGAGAACTAAAACATATGTATTTCTAACCATTAGATATATCAAAAGACTAAGAAACTTTTGACTGTGTGACTGTGGCATTTCTCTGACTGGAGAGAATCCACATCCATCACAAATAGCATGCACATTAATGCCAACGACCAAAGTTACATTAAACATAAGGGTGAGTGTGTCTCATAGTGTAACATTAACAGGTAACTACTTCACACATGTTAATACATAACTTTGATCATTAATATCTTTAGTTATCTACAATACAAAATTTTAAAAAATTGATATTTTAAAAATTATATTCATTGAGATATATCAAACAACATCTTATATTCTAACATTTGTATCTATATATTTGTTAAGAAATATAATCTAAGTAAGTTGTGTGAATAATACAGTTATCAAATTGCGTTATGTATTTAAGAATGGAGTCGGAGAGAGTATGACAATAAGTTATACCTAATAATAATATGTATGTAACCACTGAGACCATTGACTTTTATTTATAAAACATCGTAGAAAAATGATATAAAAGTCGAATTTTCTATTTATTGTGTTGGATAATAATTAAAATTGTTTATCCTTTCAAAAAAAATTAGATTTTTCATAATAGTACATGTTTCCAAGTTAAAATTTGAAGAGCAGTGCAAGTTTTTAAGTTGAAATTTGTGAGGCACTATTATGTTTCCAAGTTTTTAAGTTAAAATTCGAAGAAGGGTCAACAAGCACTAGCCTTCATTCATAAGGTTAGGATGTAGCCATGTTTGAGAGGTGCCTAATGCAATCAAATTCAAAGAAGCTTGAGAGATTTCGAAGTAAATGACAGGGTGAAGAAGGTGCATTTACAAACTCTATACGTTGAGAGTTATTCTGCATTCAAAGGAATTTTTTTTTTAAACACAAATTTTATTAGACAACCAGATCTCTGCTCAAGACGAACGGAGATCGGTGAAATTGAGAATACAAACAAGAGGCGCCGTATATAGGCGGAACACCCGAAAATAAACACCCTAAAACACCACCTGAGGACAATACCCACCAAAATACATATCACCACCTAAAACAAACTTCTTCACGAAAACGGCCAATGTAAAAACGATATTCAACACCACATGTCGTCACTACTCATCCCCAAGGAAAAAACACCCCGCAAAATAAAACTCACAGTCCTGAACACCAAAGGTGAGCCACATCTGAAAAGCTCGTATCTGAAAGATCATGCTGCTTCCACCAACCCTCGACCTCCGATCCACCGAAAGAAACCATAAAAAGCCCAAAACCAAACTTGATCCAAAGAACTGACTCCCGATCTCGAATCAAAAGTGATCGACCCACCATACTTTAGGACCAAAACAGAAGGGCACCCCTCACCCTCGGTACACCGGAGAAACACCAGATCACACCAAACTAACTTGCAGCTAGACACCGGCTCCCGATCTCGAAGCAAAAGTAACCGGCCCATCGAAAACCAGCACACAAAAAGAATGACAAACAACAAGATGTGTTGTGGTGAAAACAGCAAACAGATCAAAAGGAAAAGGCTCAACTCAACGGGATCCACTACCTCCAAACAACCTAAACACCTGAAGAACCCAAAAAACGCAAACAAGAGCTAGTGACGACAAACAAGGAACCGAATAACAGAGGCAACCTCCAAAGAAAGCCCCCAACAAACACCCTCCTCATCACCTAAACAACACCAGGCACCCCCTAAAATATCTTACTTAATCAGTTTCGGATTTTGGAAAAATGGTATTTGCTGGTATAAATCAAATGTAGCATTATGAATGAAATATAGATGTATGTGCAGTTGAAAAGATCTTTCATAATATAGGATATTCATTCGTCGAGATAAATCATATAACATTTTAAATGCTAACATTTATATTCATATATTATTAGTTAAAAAAATGGTCAAAATAAATTATGTGAACAACGCACCTTATAAAACTCTTATATTCATATAAAGTGTGTAATCATATAACATCTTAAATGCTAACATTTATCTTTTCGACTTTTTGACACAACTTTTGTAAATTTACATTTTAAAGGGAATAAAAAAAAGATCATTGATCAAATTAACAAATTTTTGTGATGCAAACAATTTAATGAGAGAAACTTTTGCTCCATTTGAATTCACATTTCTCCAGGTTTACCAATCTGAATGAGAAAAAAAATACTTTTTCTCATGTCCCGATGGATAAATTTGGACAAAACGGATTTATTTTTTATTTTTTTATAACGTATGTATGATTTGTTGGGAAATAAGTTAACATGCCACCCACTTCCAACGACCACTGCAACTTCTCCGAACCTTTAGCTAACCTTATGGTTGAAATTAGTATGAAACCAATTACAAAAATCTTGTCCAACGACCACACACTTGTAGTTTTTATATAGAATTACACACTTTGCCAAGCCATAATAATCACGTCCCTGATTACACACATTTATACTATTCATGAAAAGTATATCATCCAAAGAAAAAAATAAAAACTAAAATAAAAAGCTAGGCAGAAAACAGTACAGCCTTAAATCACTGTGGCATTCGAATATGCAGCCAGGCCAATATAACATGCTGACTCAAATGTCATAAAACAATTCCTGAAACAGTTTCATCTGTTCCGGAGGCAGAGCAATTGCCAAAGATAAGCTACCATCATTTGTTGAGCTTGGAATGATGAAAGATAACCCTTCATATGCAATCCCACCAGGTCCCATGAATATGGGTCTTCCCCAACCAAAGTCAGCATCATGGATTGGTAACCTTGCCCAGCTAGTTATACCAAGATTTGGACACTTAAAAGTATGTGCTCCACGAACAAGAGCTTTCAAATCAGGTTGTAGCTCAAGATAGTCCAAAGCAGATCTCAAATAATCATTATCCATACGTAACAATGCATTGTGAATTCTGCTAGCAGCATACCATGTTGGTTTTGACATTAAATCTCCTGCTACTGCTATTGGAGTAGTTGTGAATATCACATTGCCAAAGTAGCCTTGTCGAAGTGAAGGTTGAAGCCTTGATCTTCCATCAGTTGCAATGTACAATTTGGTTTCTTGATCAACAGGCAGTGCTCTTGCCTTGCTTACACTTCTCCATACATGACCTGCTAACATCTCATAAGAGCTATAGTTGATAGTGTTTCCATCTTCTTTTGACTTACCCTTCAAGATGTTGAGTTGTTCACGGGTTAACTTGAAGATAGACACTGCTACAGTAGTGTCTGAGCCAGCTTGTTTTGCATGTTGCAGCAAAGGATGATCATTTTGCATTGATGGTGGAGGCTTGTATTCAATGTGATCAAAAACAGGTCGAGGTGGATCACGAGCATGGAGTAGTGTTCGGTCAATGAACGGTGGGATGGAAACATCAAGGCCACGAGCTACATCTGACCATGAATTGATGAAGTGAAGACCAGAGGCTCCATCTGCTACATGATGTTGCATACCAACCCCTAAGGATACTCCTCCACATTTGAAATGTGTTACCTGCATGCATGCATGGGATAAAGTCAAATCAACATTCATAGGTTGGTATGGGGTCGGTTGAAGCAATACTATTAATGTATGTGGAGTAATTGGTACTACTAGTACTAATGTTTCATAGTATCCATGCTTAAATTTCTTAGGACATGTCAACTAAAATCCACCAATCTGATATTAATGTTGCACCCAAATTTAAAGCTTAAACCTACGATATCGGCTCAGCGCTCACAATTAATTATAACATTAATCTGGTTCAAACTATTGCTAAGAAACCAAATAAACTCACCTCCATCCATCATCATGCTTCACATGTCATGTCAACCTTAATTTATTTTTTCTAATTATTATGAATAAGTGATCATAAATTTAAAACTAAACATATATGTCATTTGATCTATTATAAAATATAGATATTAAACCAGTTAACGTGAATAAGTGAGGATTTTAAAATTTAAACCATGATTCGGGCATATTGCAACGTCTATGCAACGTCCTTATCAACTGAAAAATACTTACGGGGACTAACAATTTATCATTTTATATATGTAATATATTTTCAAATGAATGAAAATACGAAATAATGAATGAAAATACAAAACAACGTTAACATTAAGTGATTAATTTCATTGAAAAGCAGTATCAACAATGTTAAAAGACTCAAATATCCTAAGTAACTATATAATTTTTGTTTTCCTTTTAATCCAAAAGCTAATATTGAATATTTTTCTTAAATTCAATGATGACTTTGAAGTTTTCTAAATATTATTTGACAGTGTGATAAATTTTTATACATTCATTCAATCATATTTTACTTTTATACCATTTTATTATATTAATTACTTCATAAAATATCTCAACAAATCTCCACATAGTGAATAATCATTTGACAGAAATAAGTTTTTTTTATATTTCACATGTGATGTCATTAATAGAGTTTATATCTGTAATTTTTTTTAATAGAGTTTATATTATTTTAGCATTTTATGTAATTGTCTTCTTACTTATCCTAACTAAATCAACGATTTGATAATCTTATAGTAATGAGTTTAATAATTATTTTTTTACTAAAAAAAGTTTACAAATTATGTCTAAATCAAAATGTCCAATTCAATGAATTATACAAACAAATCCATACTTATCTGGTAAATATTATATTAATATAAAAAAAAGTATACATATAGAAATATCGTAATATATTAATTAATATTCTTTTCCATCCAATTTTATAAAAGATTAGTTATTTGTAAAATTAGCAAACAAAGAATAAATTTAAAGTTTTTTTTTGAGGGAAGAATAAATTAAAGTTATTCTAAAATGCATAAACAATTAAATTATATTTCTTTTTTCAAAAATAGAATTCTATTATATTCCTAACCTTAAATAAAAGGTGAGTAATTGCATGGACAAAAATGAAAAATGTCCTAAATTGAATTAAAAAAAAGTTGGTGGAAACGTGTGTTTTGAAAATGAAGTAACAGCTGAAGAAACACAAAAGAAAACGCACCTGCAACACCAATAATGGATACGTTTCAATACCAGCAGAATAATCCACGGCTGGGATTAACTGACGGAGTTGAAGCGTTGGAGCAAAGTCACCAAAGTCATCAACGGAAGCTGTTGTATCAGCCTCGACAAAGAGCACCCCTTGACCATCGCAATAAAGTTCAACACGACCATCTTCATCTCGGCGGAGACGTGCTGCCATTGGATAGAACGGGACCAACACCTTGCTTAGAGCCTCCTTCATAATGTTAGCGTCGAAGAAATTGGACGTGCCGTTTGGCCTGTAAAAGTACACGCTTGGTGTGTGAAAATTTGGAACCACCAAGTCGAGGTTGGAGTTCCATAACAACTTTCGTGGTGTCTCCTCCGCCGGACGCACCATCTTCGACTCTTTCATGTTGATCAACATCTCCACTACAAAGTATACAACAAACTTTTAATTATTAGTCATTCGTATTCATGTATATATATAACGACGTGTGAGTAATGGTAAATATAATTAAGCAAATTAAATCTACACATTTATTTAATTAAAATAAAAAATGTGAAACCATAAGAAAAATTGAAGATAATACTACTAATTATCCAGGCAGACAAAATACTACTAGTATTAAAATTAAGAAGAAATGAACTTACAATATTACCGAAAAAAAGTGCAAAGAATGAATGTGAAGGTGAAGCAGGAATGATGAATTAGAGTGGGTTAGGATTTGGCGAGAAAGGAAGAAAGTGAAAAGGTTTAGTGAGGAGGTGGTGCACTCATTTGATTTCTCTTTATTTATAGGGTAGTGATACATAGACCACCTTATGTGGCATGTACCACTTGTACACCCACATACAATTGTGACATGTGTTCATGTGGTCCCCACACACACACAAAACTCACTTTTTATGTCTCTCATACACTATCACATGGGAGTGGTACAATGTGTGTATGGAAAAATGTGTGTACATGAAACATTATCCTATATTATGCGTTTTATCTTATCTTCTACATTGAACTGAAATTGGTCGTATTAAATTATGCAACACATTTGTTTGACTTTATACCTTCAATGCTGTTGGTTTAATTCGGTTGCATGCAGTGTACATCCGATTAGAGACTTTATAGTTCACTCACCGATAGGACAATATAGATTTAAAGTAATTTATTACATATGATAAGGATAAAAGTATTTTTGGATTGGACCGTTTAATTTTAATCAGAACGATTAAATCTCTCTTAATTGTATGACGGCATGTAGTTTTGACCGTATGAGATCCAAATGTGAGTAAAATAGTGTGACTGTACAAATTAATTTTACTAGTTATATAATCCGTGCGTTGCACGGGTTTTATTAGGACGCGCTTATATAATTTTCTCGATCTTTGATACAATAGGTAAAAAAAATCAAACGGATACATGTCAAGAAGTCAAATTTATAGGGAATAAATCATGTCAATCAAATACAATATGTTCAAATCATCATTTAAAAATTAAAATATGTTTAGAACTTTCTTTTTCCTTGTAACCCTAAACAATCTTAGTTTCTTGTTTATTACTTTTTTTCACCACTATACCAATATTAAGACCATCTTAACACAATAATGGTTAGTTCTCAACATCTTATGACCAAATATATTTGACCTAATTTTTTTTTTACAAACACTATTTTTAAATCAAAATGTGTTTAAATCAGGTACAATGAGTTTAAATCAAAATTTAAAAATTAAAATATGTTTAGAACTTTCTCTTCCCATTCCCATGTAACCCTAAACAACCTTGTCTTCTCGTTCAATATCTTTCTTCACCACTATACCAACACTAAGACCATATTAACATGACAATGGTTCAATCTCAACTTCCTATGACTGCGAATATATTTTCCTTCTTTTTTTAACGAACACTATTTTTAAAAAGACTATTTTTCAACTTATGAACCGTATAATATTTTTTTTACCAATTATTTTTAAATATTTTTTTCAGATAATAAAAAAGAGATATTTTTATGTAATTAATTACTTAGATTATTTCATTAAAGTGTATACAATTTATCACTTCTTTTAACACATTGATTGATTAAAAAAATCACTTATTTAACATATTAATCATTAAAATATAAATAATTATCCACTTATTAGAATAATTTCTTAAATCCTACTAAATTTTAATATTTTTCCTATTGTATCGTTCTATCATTTTATTGGGTACATATCATTCTATGAAAAATAAAATAAAATTGTGTTAAACCTCTTGTTTAGAGTTCTGGCCGAAGGTAAATAAAGTTTGTACAATTAAGATTTTGACTTAATATTTAACAATATATAAATAATTTTATTAGATAAGTTAAAGGATTATTGAAATAGTTTTCAAGCATTATTTCTCAACCTATAATTGTTTAATTAAAGTCATGGCCATCAAGCAATTTGAATGTTTTATTTTGTGCTTATACAAATTAAATATAAGTTCATTTTTTTTAGGTGCACAAATTGAACTATACTTTAAGATAAATTTCATTTTATAACCTTCAATTTAAAATAGAATAAAAAAATGACCGATAAATTATCATAATTTAAGGTTTTATCCTAATTTGAGTATGTGATTCCGTGTTTTGGTTTGAAAATGGTTGGTTTGGCCTAAAAGGGCATGTAGCTTGCTTCCCCTAGAAGGGAATTATTGGAACTTGGATCGTTTGTGTTGGCAGACGATTCATACGCCTATTTAGATGCTCTGAATGCTCACTCTATATTTTTTTTTGCAATTCGGTTTCGCGCCCATACGTGGGTCGCTGGATTATCCATGTAAGTCATTGTTTAGGTACATGCCCCCTCACTCTAGTACTTCCTGGTTTTTTTCAATTTAATTTTTATTTTGGCTTAAAAAAATAATTTGAGTTTTGCATTAATAGTTGTTTCAGAAATATGTTACCAATACATATATGACCAAACACAAAAGATAGTCACATATATTAGGACCAGTCACCATAGAACATAAAAAATATTAGGACTGTTCTTGTGAAATAATTTTAGATTCACTTGTGACAAATTAAAACATTAGTTTCACAAATTTGTTACACCATAACATCAATAGAGAAAAAACGAAGCTTGCAAGAAGTTTCATAATGAATGCATTGTTTAACGGCAAATAATAGCATGACTAATCTATTTTCGCACACCCACTCCACCAAGAGACAACTTTGTCAATTTTTCTTTTTCTTTCTCTCGGATCATATGATCTATGCTTATGACTGGCTTTGTTATTCAAAAACTTGACTTATAATCAAATGTGGTTCGACATCTTTTCTTTTTTATGATAGAGTATGTGATTCACACCTGAAAATTCCAAAAATAAAAAAAACTATAATTGTTCAATCACCTATGTCATACAATTAAAATTAGGAATGTAAAAAAACGTTAATATATTCCCAGTCATTTTATTCCGCTAGTTTTTTTTGTTGCCACACCATCTCCTTATTTTTGTTGCTTAGTAGCTTTCTTATTTTGTTGTTTTTCCTGCTAGAGTATCAAACACTGTTGAAATCGGGGTAGTGGAGGCAACCGTCTCAGCTTGAGTGCCGATAATAGGCAGAGATAATGGCTGACCCTGTGCAACCGTCATCAAAGATACTAAGTTCCTCAAAATATCATTTTTGGCCCTGAGATTTGTCACCTTCTCACGAAGCTTGTGGTTCTCTTGTTCAAGATGATCCATTCTGATTTGCCCGAGTGTTGTAGATGCGAGTCGACTGATGG
>Ga0099826_10003094_pt1 | contig 11138 bp, 7 predicted proteins | sample Mtrugardesep15_FD_76830 | JGI IMG/M metagenome (GOLD analysis project Ga0099826, IMG submission 76830) | Root nodule microbial communities of legume samples collected from California, USA - M. trunc garden sep15 | ecosystem: Host-associated > Plants > Roots > Nodule | place: USA: California...
AAATATGAAATAGAGGTCTTAATCATTCACTAATGCTTATTGGTTGCATTGTAGTACCTGCATTAAAGGTCTTAATGAATTAAGTATATTATAGACAATTCTGACAGTAACTTGCCGAGGATCATAGTGAAATTTCGTTTTTACCGTTAGGGACCTAACTGACAGTAAATATACACAGTCAGGGACCTAACAGTAAGTTGATGATATTGATTTTCGATTCAGGGACCTAACTGTCAGTAAGTATACACAGTCTGCAGGGACCTAACAGTAAGTTGATAATATTGATTTTCGATTCAGGGACCTAACTGACAATAAGTATATACAGTCAGAGATCTAACAGTAAATTTAGGATATTGATTTTCGATTCAGAGACCAAAGTGACCATTTATTACTTGCACTTTAGTCCCTATGACACGTCATACTCCTTGTCAGCGTGTCACATCATCACTTAGCAGATTTTTTTAACGGCAGGGACTAAAGTGATAACGGAAGTGTCGAGTCAGGGACTTGTTTGTATTTAATCCTGAGTCAAGGACCTATGTAACAACAAGGTGCAGAGCCAGAGACTAAAGTGACCTATAATTATTTCCAATCCAGGCTATTAATTCCCTTGTTGAGTTAGTTTCATGAATCGTAGAATAACAGAAGGCACACGTGTTTTACCATTCTGAGCTCGTAAAGCAATGGTCATCAACTGTCATCAATTTGGCTTCATTCACCCCTCGAAGCCGTCACTCTCACTCACATGTTGACAATTGAATCCTATTCGATCCTTTTTTTCGTTACCAACAGCAACACCCTCTCTTCTTCACTATTCGTCTAAACCTTTCTCTCTTTCTCTTTTACTTCTAAAACTCTTTCAACTTCATACCCAATCCACCATGACAGGTATACCTCTCTCCTTGTTTGGATGCTGGAATTAATTCATTATTAAGAGAATCGCTTATGCAGATTTCATTATTTCTTTTTATTTCTGATTATATGTCACGCCAATATTATTCGTTTCACTTTCTTTTACATTAACATAGTTCAATACCAAGGACCAAATTGAACTCATTAATTTATTATTGGAGAACTGATTTAACTTATCAGGATCAACTTTTGGATTTACTGCATGTGAAATTGGTTAACTCTGTTTTTACCCTTCCATCATATACTAGCAGTTAACTGCTAATTTATGTATAATTTTACTGTTGCTGCTGTACCTGTGAATGAATTTATGTTCCAATTCGAATTAACTGCTATCTATGATTCTTTACAAATGAAAAATTGTGATGGATAAACTAAGTTTAACTTAATGTTGCTTTTGATTACAGACAATGAAGAACCGATGATCATAGCCGGAACAATTAATGAACTACCGTTTAACAAATACAAGCGATGGCAATGGTGGTTTCTGGTGGGACTCAGCATAATGTTTCTTATTGTTGGACAGTCTGCTGCAGTTATCCTCGGAAGGTTTTACTATGCTCAAGGTGGAAATAGTACATGGATGGCTACTTTAGTCCAAACTATTGCCTTCCCGGTCTTACTCATTCCGTTATTCACAATTCCATCTTCGACTTCAGAGGCTTCAACTTCTTCTGTTCCGCCTTCCATCAAACTCATCGCTTTGATATATTTTGTTCTTGGAATCATGATTGCTGCTGATAATATGTTGTATTCCCAAGGACTTTTGTACCTCTCTGCTTCTACTTATGCACTGATTTGTGCATCTCAGTTAGCTTTCAATGCAATTTTCTCGTATTTTATCAACTCTCAGAAGTTCACTGCTTTGATTATAAACTCCACTGTGATTCTCACTTTATCTTCTTCACTTCTTGCTGTCAATGAAGATTCGGACACACCTTCTGGTATCCCCAAGGGAAAATACGTTGTTGGTTTCCTATGTACACTTGGAGCTTCCGCACTTTACTCTCTTTTGCTTTCCCTCATGCAACTGACCTTTGAGAAGGTTCTGAAAAAGGAAACGTTTTCTGTTGTTTTGGAAATGCAAATCTATACTTCACTTGTCGCAACTTGTGCTTCCACAATAGGCCTATTTGCAAGTGGTGAATGGCATAGTTTGCACGGAGAAATGAAGGGTTTTCAGAAAGGAGAAGTTGCTTATGTAATGACTTTGGTTTGGACAGCAATAGCATGGCAGGTTTGTTCTGTTGGCGTGGTTGGCTTGATTTTCCTAGTGTCTTCTCTCTACTCAAATGTTATTAGTACTGTGTCTTTGGCTATTACTCCTATTGTCGCTGTTATAGTTTTTCATGATAAGATGAATGGGGTGAAGATAATATCTATGCTTATGGCTTTATGGGGTTTTGCTTCCTACATCTATCAAAATTATCTTGATGATTTAAAGGCAAGACGTGCACAAGCTGGCACTTCTAAGCCTCACAATGAATCTCCATGTTGAGATTATTCAATTATGGCAACATCCAATAACATGCCTTTGCTCAAGTAGCCTTAATTTTCTTTTCTGGCTCTATATCCTTAGGTGCAGCAGCAACTGCTAGCTTTCGATTTTATTTCTTCTTCAGTACCATAGAAATAGTGAGCTAGTATAGATACAAGGTTCTTGGCTATTCTGGATATTGAATTGCATTTTATTTTTTAATAAATGAAAAGGTTAAATGGTGTCTTAATTGGAAGAATTCTCTGCTGTTTTGTTCCCAAATACTTGTTGATGGCTTTTGTGTTAAATTCAATAATCTCTTGGTGATTATTGGAATTCTCGTTATTACGGTCATTTGATTTTTGTTTTACTTTACTTTCATTATAATAAGATATTAATCTCTTGTCAATATTACAGTTTTTTATGCAATGGTCATCCAATCATGTATTGCCAAATTGGTTATAAAAGTTTGACCATAAGACAGCTGAATAAATTTCGGAACAAGAACTTATAAAAAAGGTAAACTAGTCATGCCCCTTTTGGTGAAGAGAAACAGCCCCCTCATAGGGTGTCATAATCCATCATGTATTGTCTCAACCATCTGCATCTTTTCATTCAAATGTCTTTGGATGAATAGATACAAAGATTCATGGAAGAATATGTCAATTAGTGAAAGCCACAAAGATGCACACCCTTTGGAACATGAAAAATTGTGTTTATGCATAATGTTGCAAATGTCAGGCGCTGGATATGGGAGCCTGAGCGCTCAATCGTTCCATGAATTTTGACATTAGACTGTGTGCTACATCACCATCCCCGTTCCAATCCCAGATTTGGGCACTTAACATGGTTGTTGGCTTCTTAATTCATTCTTATTTTTTCATTGACTTTTGTGTCTTTATTTATTGTTTTTTCGATTTGTTGCATGCTGTTGTGCCTGTCAAAGGAGATCTTGATGTGCATCACAGGTTCGGGGATGTGTTTAACCTCATAAATTTGGAGTTTGATCTGTGGCATACTTTTATGGAAGGTGGTTTGATGCAGAATTCTTGGCCAAGTAAGGAGTTGTTGTTGATGGTTTCATTTCATTGCTCTTCAGGTGACAGCTTCAGACATGTTTAGCATCCTCCTAGCTCATGTTGTGGGAATCACTTTCATTAGACTTTAGTTTCATTGTTTCCTTTTTTCCTCCTCCTTTTCTTTTGTAGCCAAAACAAGGTTCACCCTACTGTTATATAAGCACAAAAGCAGGTGCAAAGAATTAAGCGGACAAAACTATAATATATATAGTTTATTTAGTATAAATAAACTTTGGTACCCAATACAACTATTGTTAAATTGAAATTAAAATCCAACAACACATTACATACCTCAGATGGAATAATGTACTACATAGAGCCAACTTATTACAAACACAAATTCTAGGATAAACACTAGTATTAAAATCACACACACAGAGACATACATATATGTTTATGTTGGCAGCTTATAGCATCTTTATTAACATGACTTCATTTGGTGGTTTTTTTTTTTTCCAAAAGCATGCCACCCCATGGAAAGTCCACCGACTAATGTAACGAACACTTCGATGATTGAGTTAGCTGATTGAAGATGCATCAAAATGGCCAAAAAGATAAGCATAGCTTTCTGCATACTAGTGAATGGTGCACCAACAAGATTCATTACAGCAACAGCACAGACAAACACCATAAAACCAAACAACCCAAGAAATGATGGCCATATGGAAAGGCGGTAACTGTGTTCTTTGTGCAGTGACTGGACCTGGAAAATTGATAATTGGCTGCTCCATATGTTGTAGAAAATACCAAGAGAGACTACAACTGAGACTACTGAAGACGAGAGGCATTGTACGATGTCCTTACGTATGTGCTGACTGTGTTTGTAGGTATAGTCATGCTGAAACTCGGGGTGTCTTCGTACGTTTCCATAAGATTGATGAAGTTCAGTTTCACCCTCCTGGTAGAACATGTTTCCTGCACTCGGGCGGACCTAAGCATTAGATATTGGTGTGGCTAAATATCATTTATATTGATTTCTTAACAAATATCAGACACGACAGTGAAATAGATATGTTGCACACTGCTTAAGTCTGAATGTGAAATGTATACATAATGGGATTAATGAATTAGAATTGCTACATAAGTTTACCTGTCATTGTATATTCTGGTGTAGCATCCATTTGGTTGTCCATAACTCTAGTTGAAACATGTGTGTCTTCTACTCGTAGACCATCTTTTGCCAAGCCAAAATCTGAGAGTTTTGCATTATAATCCTGGAAGATTAAGAATAAATAGTAATGAGTTAGATCCAGAGTTAAATAATTGATAAAAAAAAATAGAACATTAAATTTAATAGAGGATTGTTTGAAGATGGATTAGTGGTACTTACGGAATCTAATAAGATATTAGAAGCCTTAAAATCTCTGTAGATGACTGGTTTCTTTGGACCATGTAAAAAGGCAAGACCGTTTGCGACAGCAATTTTCGATCTTGTTGTCCATGGTAACGGTGTTGAATGTCCTGCATTATTCCACAAAAATACAAATTAAGAAAAGTTTAATCCTTCAAATCTATGCATAGTAAAAGATGAAGATGCTAATATTATAAAAATTTTTTTTGAAGAATTATTATAACAAATAATGAAATTCTTACTTTTAAATAGGTGATTCTCCAAGCTCCCCTTCTGCATATACCCAGTCTAATTGTCATCAGAACAAAAAGAAACTCATCAGAAACACAATTATTCAAAAGATTTTGAATTATGAACTAGGAAGCACAGACACATTGACAAACACCAAACACAACACTAACGCATATATGCTAGTAATAATTCATGAAAATTGTGTCGTGTCAAACTAAACTTCGATCAGACATGTCGGTGCTACAATGATTATGAATAGTATAAGACAACCATAAGCAAAATAAAACCTATTAATTAATTTAAATATTATCTTTGTTGCGTTTGTCAAAAAGTTATCCTATATTTTTGTTGCAAAATCGCTAATAATCCTCATATAATCAAGGTATATATCTTACAATTTAGTTGAGGGTAAGTATTAAGAAATAAACTAGTTAGTTTTGTGTCAGTTAATATCAGCAAAGCTAGTTTATTTTGTTTATTAGAATAGTAACACAGACACAGTTTTCTGTTAGCAGTCAGTTAGACCTTACTTAGTTCACCACTGGTACCTATATTAATTTATCAATAATCAGGAATTTCAGTTCATTGTGATCAATAAGAATTACGTACCAAATGATCGTCATTGTAGGCAACGGAAAGGAGATCGGGCGATGCGAAGTTCTTACAATCCAGTTTGTCAAAGGAATGCCTCGCAAAGCCATCAACGAACATGGTTTCAATAGCAGTCACATGTGCTCTTCTTGCAATATCATTCTCTGTTACCGGTTCTTTGTAAGCGACGGAGAGGTTATTGGGTGATGCGAAGTTATTACAATCCAGTTCGTCAAAGAAATGGCTCGCATTGCCTTCAACGAACATGGTTTCAATCGCAGTCACATGTGCGCTTCTTGCAATATCATTCCCTGTTACTGGTTTGTAATTGGAAGATAAACTTTCCGTAACCGCCTATTAGACAAAATTGATAGTAATAAACATAAATTATTTGATCAGAGGAGCAAAGGAGGATTAATTAGTAGGAGAAAAACAATTAGAATGGATGTGAATAAGACAACGTACCAATGAAATCTTCAAATTCCTTCTATCCTGGTCACTAAGGCCCATTGTATCTGTTTTTTCCTCCTTCCCAGTTATAACCGCCTATTAGGAAGAAAAGAAAAGTATTATATACCTACAAATATGTATTATTTACCAGTAATCAGAGCAGAGCAGAAGAACAAGATGGTGAACTTAACCGAAGACGGCGTTTCTTCTATTTTTCTTGCAGCACATAACAATGTTTTTGGTTCAGTGATGTTTTGATCTACAAATTTCCTTTTACCCTGTTTCTCCATCTTCTCTTGGATTGTATTTGTGTTGTGTTTTGTCACAGAAACTGGAAACGAGAGGTTGATGATTCGTAATAGAAGAGAGTCAATGGAGCGGAAATTTCGGATAGCAGCACACTTTACGCGTTAGTTGCCGTGTTTTCAACTTTCATGGTCCCCTATGCCCCCCAGGAAAAGAACATTAGAGTCAAATTTTCTAACGCGTAATTTACTTTGGAAAAATTGATTTCTGTGCAATTTCCATTCCACATTAACTTTTTTTTTTTGTTGGTGTAGAGATCAAGACCATAACTGCACTTTCCTAGTGCAGAGCACCATTCCTCGACACCAATCATCTTTTACGCTTACACTTGGCCTTTCACACTCACCCTGCGATCAAATGGTAAGTTGTGCAAATAACAAGCAATATATACTTACTTAACTTGCTTTCCTTCTATTCTATGTTTTTCTATCTATTCATCTATCTGTGTGTATATGAGAAACTTGTGACTTGACTTAACTTGCTTCTGTGGTTTTATTGTCTTAACCCACTAGTTTCCAAAGGAAAGGGAAAGGGGCTCCGGTGGTAATCGGGAGGTTGATCAAAAGGTAAGTAAACTATTACTACTTGTGTTAAATGCTTTCATTCTGGGGCAACTAAAATTATTATATATAAATATCACTTGTGTTACTGTAGTAAATCTTACAAGGTTTGTTAGCACCAGTAAGCATTAATTTTAAACCTAGTCAGGGTATCCAAGTCTGTATAAAACCTGGTCATGGATTCTATTCCATCCTTCTTTCTCCACATTCTTCTATATTATAATTTTGGCTTAACTATGTGTTCATGCACTTTCAACATATTAGTCTCTTCAATTTGTTTGGGATAATATTGATTTTGTTAGTAAATTTGTAATGAGTAGTCACAATAGTATTGAAAGTTTAAAATAGTTTTTAATTGTGCACTTCGTTAGTCAATATAGTCCATAATATTAAAATGTTTTATTAATATTGTCATATCAGTCCTTCAATATTACTTACTTATTGTCATATCAGTCTTTATAAGTACTTACTTATTGTCATTTCAGTCCCTATATTTTTTGTTACAAATTTCAATCCCTATGTGAAAAAAAGTTATTGCGAGTATTAAGAGATTATTTAAGTGTCGGTCATCGCGAGCTTAACTAAGTTTTCAAAGACTATTTTGACTAACATAATGCATGATCAGAGACTATTTTGAAATTTCGATACATAAACTATTGTGAGAATTGATTAAACATTCTAGGACCAAATATTGATCCCTGTAATTTGTAAAAAAATTGAAATTGGTTCTTATGTTAAATCCATGTTAAAATAAAAAGAAGTAAAACTAATGGTGTGCCACATGGACCAATTATTACACGCTTCGTGGCACTCTAGATTTTTTTATTTATTTTAGAATTAAACTATTTCAATGCTAAAAATAGCATTAGTCCCTACACTCTCTAACACTTTTTAATATTAGTCTTTGCACTTTAGAATTGGTTCCTGAACCTTTATTTTTTAAATCTTCCAATGATATTATTATTTTGTTCATTATTTTTTTTATAGAATAATTATAAAACAATAAAATAAAAAAAATTCTTTTTTAAAGAAGGATTAAGCTTTAATCGTATCATATCGTCTTATTTCTCTAAACGCGGTGTCCTTATCAACTGAGCTATGATCACATATACTATTAAACAAATGGTCCATCTAACCGGTGCTCCCGGGGCACTGCTTAAGCATACCATAAAAAGGAATTATTACCATAAAAAGAAACTGCTTTTGACATTATTATCAATCAATTACACAATTTCAATGCATTAACTACTATATATTTTTCTTTTTCATATCCTTAACCAGTGTCCTGGGGACACCGGTTAGCATTTCCCTCAAATTAAAGTTAAATTTTATATTCTAAAATCTAAAATTAATGATAAAATATTTAAATTTAATTATCATTGAGGAGTATATATTTTTTTTATATTTACGGATAAAGTATATTTTAAGAGGAGGATAATTCATGGTTCTCTCGTAGGAGGGAAGTGTAATTTACTTTGAAAATGATTTCCTAATAATAAATAACTTCTGAAATATTTAATGATAACTCAAAATTACAACATGATCATCATTCTAAATTTATTCTGGAGTTTCACCACTTGTGGGATTAGGTGTCGGGCCTTTTACCGTTGGACAAGCAGCCCTTGAAGCTGCGTCAAGTAAGGTGGCCAAACACGAGAAAGCGTGTTTTGACAATCAACATGCTTTTATACCATTTGCTTTTGACACTTTCGGTTTTCTAGCACAGAGGCTGTTGGCCTTCTACATAGAGTTTAAAAGGTCATGCATAGCAATGTCACGTCTCCTAGGTCCATGAATGTTGTGTTTACGATGATTGGTTTTGCCATCCAAAAAAGTTTAGCGGCGCAGCTTGTTGCTCGCTTGCCTTCTATTCAAGTGTAAATAATTCTGAAATCACTTATAATGTTTTTAAATTGTAAGATCAGATAGAAAGCTAAATCATGTTAACGGCATAAAACTTTAAATCACTGTTGACCACTCTCATGACATATGTTTTACTTTTTCCCCTTGTTCCGTACCGTTGTGTTTACCTGTTTGCAGGGGCGGACGGACCTCTTCAAGGCCTAGTGTGGCAAGTGTCACACCAGCCTAGGTCCTTTCTTGTTTTTTTGTTTTTATAATTTTTTTACTTGTTTAATGTTTATACACGTGTCTATATTTTTATTCAAATAATTTATACGCAATTGTGACTTGTTTTTCTATAAAAAAAAAGAGTGTAACGCGCTCACCCGTCCTTAGTTATGGGTATCATGCTAGAACATTTTATTCATCTCTTATAACCTATATAAAAAAAGATGTTCTTAAAACAATTAGTAATGATATAATTTTAGTTCATTTTCAACGGTGAATACATACCTCTAAATTATTATATAACAGTGAAGGTACATTATTATATACCTCTGAATTGATACTGAAGCACAACTGCAATAATTTGGATGTGTTTGTTTTGTTGAGCTGGTTATTTATTATAAGTTGATATTTCAAGTATAACTGCAATTAGGATGTTGGTCGTGGGCTATGTAAAAAATTTACTCGGAGGGTTGATTTGGTGAGTCATCTTTGTCTTAACCATCCACATTTTCCATTCTATAATTGTCCCTTAATCATATATGTTGATTCTATCATTTTTATTGGTCAAATATAATGCAATCTTGTATACCAATGTATTACACAGCTAGCTAGAGTTGTGTTATTATGCATGCAACTAATGAACTAGACTTATAAAGTTGGATGTTAAATAATCATGATATATGGCTGTTATGGACAAGATAATCGACTATGAACTTGTGTTCAATTACTTTGATCCTGAGGTGAATCTATCTGATCAGTAGTAGTACCATCTCAAGAGGCATATTAATTATTAATGTAATATAGTATTTTTTGACAAAACTAATATTATTATTTTTGATTTCGAATATGTTCTTTATTAATGCTTACAGGTTTCCGTTCCACCAAGTGATGAAAAACTTGAGATACGGGCCAAAAAACTTGAGATCAGAAGCATGCTTGCTGGGATGTTCACCTTGCTCTTCTATGTATGTACCAATTGCTAGCTTGATAATGATTTTATAATGTCATGCATAGTTATCATGAGACTATACAATATTGATTTTATTTCTTGCTCCTCTTCAGGTAAAAGGAGAAACCAACGATGTTCTTCCTGTATCCTCGAACAACTTAGCAGATGCCCCACTCGAACAAAAAGCTTTCACCTTGAAGAATTTTCTTAGGAGTGTGCTTGCCATTTCGCCGCGGGAACATGGGTTTCTGCTGACATTATTTGGTTATTTCCTCAGCTACTTTACAAAAAACTCTACCACTCCATTTGATCAGTCCCAATCTGAAATAACCACAAACAATACACCACACTCACTAATAAGCTTCCGTGAAGCAATTTTTGGTTACTCACCAGAAATTGCGCAAATCACCGCATTCATGATATGCTACCTTATAAATTGGATTCTAGTTGTGCCACTAGCACTTAGACTGCGGCTTTTTCTGATACCACTCTTGTTTTATGTACCATTCCTCTACTTCCCGGACTTGTTACGCAAGGCATCAGCCTTACGCGTTCATGTGGTTTGCGGTGGCTCATTCAACCAGCTGCCTCTTATTGTGTTTGTAACTTCAGTGGCTTTTGGCATCACCCTTGTTTTTGTCTTGGTGACATTGCTCGTTCTTTATGTCAGGTTATTCCATGAAAAAACACCAACAAGAAGTACTCAAGATGAGGTTATCCTGGATGAGGATGATTTGAACGCAGATGTCTTCGTTTAAGCACGGTGTAATTATATAGGATTCTTGAAGCTTGAATTATCTGTTGTTTTTCAATAATGATAAAAAAAAAAACTGATTATGTACATGATGCTTGAATGATGAGTTCTTTCACATTAGTTTTTGTCGGTAGATAGACGAAATGACAATGGTAATTGAAAATTCACACACATAAATAGAGAAGTTGGGGTTCGAATCCCGATTACACCTTTCGACCAAACAAATATTTCAACATGTTTATCCAATGAGCTAGAACTTGTGGAAAATAACCACTACACCATTGAGATATCTAACATATCATAAGCTAAACAACTTTTTTTTAGAGGATTAGCTAAACAAACAGGATGATCGAATACTATTAGCTAAATGAAATTTAAAAAAAATAAAAAATAATGCCAGAAATTGACCAT
>Ga0099826_10003096_pt1 | contig 11132 bp, 3 predicted proteins | sample Mtrugardesep15_FD_76830 | JGI IMG/M metagenome (GOLD analysis project Ga0099826, IMG submission 76830) | Root nodule microbial communities of legume samples collected from California, USA - M. trunc garden sep15 | ecosystem: Host-associated > Plants > Roots > Nodule | place: USA: California...
GCATTTTGTTGTTGTGCATTCATCGAGTTCGTAGGTTGCTTAACGAACGGGACGAGACCGTGTGGCGTCTTTCGACAGGTTTTAAGACATTAAGTTTAAATTGCAGAAACATAAAGAAAAGAAAAAGTGCAAATGCAAGTGCATTAAAAATAAAGGTGGTTCGACAAATCCTTTACATACATTCTTTGTGACTCTTTTCTCTTGCGCCGGTACTTCGAGTGTTTTAGAATTCTGTATAGGCGATTGCAACTCGTTTTCCCTATGGAAAACTATTATTTGTACATAGGAAATAAGTGGAAAGAAACTAATCCCACGATCAACACTCCTTCCATGTAAACAACCGCTTGTCTCCCACGTTCTCCCTCGAGGGAACCGCTTCTCTTTTGAAATTCGAACTGTAACATCCCGGTTTTTTTTGGACGTTAATTGCCGAAGTTCTTAAGAAAATACAAATAAATTTTTTCTTTCTTTTAAAATCATATCAATAACGAGAAACTCATCAACTTGAAAATAAATCCATAAAATAAGTTTCTCTTTGAATTTTTCAAAATAATAAATTACAGTTGTCTTACACAAAAAATATAATATTCCTAAGAACAAGACACTTGACCTTTTTCTACCTAAGACAAAACCTAGCTGGTCATAATTCCAGATGCTTATGAAAAGTTTTCTCAACAAGGCTAATACAAGTGTCGGAATATATCAAGCCTCCAAATGTGGACTACCATTTTACTTGTGTGTTCTTCTACAAGATCACTTTACCTCCCTGGCGTCACCGCCAAGAAGGAAAGATGGATCGACGGTCATCTGTTCAAAAGTAAGGGTCATCTTCAACTAACAAACATAGTACAAATAGGCATGCAACATAGATTTCACGACAATAAAAATAAATGAAACATACATGACCGATTACTTCAATTTCATAATCATTACCCCTAGTACCAAGTTGCAATCTAACTAAAATGCGTTAGTCCCTATTGGTCAATCTATATGCAAATGCTCATAATCTGGATTTTACCTCTATATGGAGCCAAATGTCCCACCATTGGACAATATACCTAACCATTGGGCAATACCCAACCGTTGGATAATAACTCTTAAAAATTTGATGTTCAGTACCCCACCGTTGGGCATTATTCTGAATCACCTAATGCATATGAGTCGTCACTACCCCACCGTTGGGTAATAACTCCTAGAACTCGATGTTCAGTGCCCCATCATTGGTTATTTGTCCGAGTTATATAATGCATGAATGTCTCCATAAATACTCCACCATTGTGTAGTAACTCCTCAAATCTAAAGTTTAGTATCCCACCGTTGGATATAGTTTTGAATCACCATTTTAGTTACTTAAGGTTATTCATCCAAAAACAATTAATATTTATGTTAAAACAACACCATATACATAATAACACATAATATTCATGCCAAAACATCACCACCAAGATAATTATCACAACACCAATATATGCTATTTGTAAACTCGATTATGAGTAGCTAAATCTCTTAGAGATTAGGTATGAGATGATTCTGTGTAATTCTAATTGAAACATGTTGCAGTGAAACTATATCTATTGTGAATGACAATCCAGTTCTATTCAATTCAATTACTCTTAATGCTTTTTATATCCTGATCAAATATAAACATGATTTAGTGAGAATGAATGACTACTGAGCATAGCTTTCAACTTAGACCTAATTGAATTGTTCTAATAAACATGGTTAGTCTAGAAATGGATAATTGTTTATTAGTGATAATAGGTTAACGTTCTTAAAACCTTCAAAGATTATTAGACCACCTAAGGAATTAAGGGCTATAATCTGAGAAGAGGGTCCTAAGTCAAGGGATTGATTAGGGCTATTTTGTTAATCATCGTGAAACTAGAGAATCATTCATAAGAAAAAGGTGCAGTAAACCTATTAATAGAAACAGAGGATTCGAAAGACCTATTATATTATGTTATTTACTGTTTATGCAAACCAAATCTACTGCCTAGGGCAACCAAAATACTTTTACACATCTTTTAAAATAACGTTATTTTCTTGTTTAAATTAAAACGGTCCCCGTGGAAACGAACTTATAAATTGTATTACTTCGATAGTTTTAGTACACTTGCTAAAAGTCTATCAGATTTTACAACAATTAAAACTTAAATTTAATTCACTCTCTTTTCCTTCTCACCATTTCATTTCTTTTAGCAATCTATTCCTTTCTATTATTCTATATCATCTATCAATAGCTCCGATTTCTCTCAATCCTCACAAAACTCATCCCCCAATCTTCTTTCTGGCCGCAAATCCCCTCTTACTCTGTAGATTTTCGATATCCCTCCATCGCCACAATCTCCCCATCTCTCTTTCTCTCGCTCAATGGTAAAAACATTGTCAGGTCCCCCTTCTTCATTTCTGACTACCATGGACTGCCTATAGAGAAATTAAACCGACCATCTCCTTCAGCATGAATTCTACAATAAAACACACAAAATTTATTCTAGATCGGAGCAACTTCCCGAGAGACCACCGCATCGGAATTAACTTATGCCGCGACGGAGTTACAATCCGAAGCTTCTTTAATTTTCATTCACTTTTCATCAAACTTTATTTGTTAATTTTATTTGTTTGTTCCTCTTTTCGGATATCCTTATTCATTAATTTTGTTATGTCTTAACCTAATTTTTTTCCCTCCACTAATCCCTTATTAGGTTTGCAACAACTCTATCCTAAAATTTTGGCTCTAAATTTGCATCATATATCTTTTTCATTTCTCTCTAATAACCGGAAATATTTTTCAAAGCAAAAATTTAATAGATATCCTAATCCTTATCCGTATTATTTATTAATTTTATTAGGTCTGTAGCAACTTAAACCTATTGTTTCTGTAGATTTAATTTAATTTTTTTATAAGTTGTTATACACTTATTTAATGCGTTTACAAACATAATACCTTAATTTTCATGCAAACTCGGCTACCTTAAATAATTTGTTAGGAACCATGCACTGCATTAATTTTTTATGTTTAACTATAAAAGTAATAAATAAAATTGACCTGTGCAACAATATAATTTTGTATTCTTTTTTATCTTTTTTCTTTATAATTTTTTTTATTATCATTTGATTGTAATATTGTGTCTCTAATAATCTAATTTGCGTTTATTGATCGACCCATAATCTTACGGGTTAAAGATTATTTATTGGTATTCATTATAGTCGAGAAGACTCGTGCGTCGCATGGGTCAAAAGTCTAGTATTTTCTATTTTTCTTTCAACCACTTGCAATATTGATATATGATTTTTGTTTTGAATTTTTTGTGCAGCAAAAGGTGTAGAAAAATTTCAGGAATTTGAACAATTGAACCTTGTTGTACTCCATATCTCTATTTCCTTGGTTACTAGTTTTCTGGAAGACCTTTTATAGTTTTAACCAAAACCTCTTTTTATATTTCCTATAGATTAATCATTTGTTAATGTGTAATTTGATAATTTTTAGATTAGTCCTTCGATTAAACTATCGTGCAACAAAAAATCAAGTCATATGCCTTCTAAAATGGATATTTTATATATTGTTTACATGTTAAGATTAAGCATGTCGGTGCTTTAGGTTATAGTGATTTAGAACTATAAGTTATTGAGTGGTGAACCTTTGCACATCATTGAGTGGCTTTTGCATATAATGTTAATGTTGATTTATTTGACTAGAGTTTTGTGTTATTATTTGTAGTGTTATTTATTTATATGATATAGCCTTTTTTCTTTGCTTATATTTTTAAAATTTAATTATATATTCTAAATTCTACTGCTCTTTTGCCTGTGAGGGTTTGAATTTGAAGATTGTGGCTTGTCTATGAGGGAGGTTACGAGCAGAGAGACATAATTCAAAAGTTCCTTTTTTGAAAGATTAACAATGTTAGAGTTCAATTATGTTGTAACATTGTTATGATCATCTACATAAAGGAAAGAAGAAAATGTAGTATATTTGAATTATTTTTTTTGTAAAATTAACAATGATTCATTCTGATTTTAATGTGTTGTTAGCTTCATGCTACTAGAAAATATACATTTGACATCAGGGTTTTCACATCAGTGGAGAAATACCTGAGGGAAAAAGACACGGTGGCAATTTTGAAATTTTAATAAACTTTGAAGAAGTTTTTCAAATCAGGTTAGGAAATAACTGAGGGGAAAAATAAATGATGAAGAGTTTTCACATCAGTGGAACTAATACCTGAGGGGAAATATAAACACGGTGGCAATTTGGTAATATTAGTGAACTTTTCACATAGGTGCTGGTGATAGATAGGGAAAACACTCAGATTTACGAAGAGTATGTTCTTTTTTCAGGCTTTAGTTTTCACATTTTTTAACCCTCACAATTCGTAAATCTCTCAGCTCAACCCTAATCTCCCAGCTCTCTTTGTCTTCTCCCGCCGTCGTTCTCGCCATCACTCACACGCAGTTCTTCACAGATTCTCAACAATAGTGGATTGCAGATCTAAAGAGGTAAACAATTTTGAACCCTAATTACTTTGCAAATCTACTCGAATCTATTCCTATTGAAGAGGAAACAGAAGATCTAGATCAAGATCTTCATCAGTTTTAGGTTTTCGTTCTAGATCTAGATCTACGTTTTCGTTATAGGTGATGAACAATTGTCACTGTTCATTCTCATATCTAAACCTAAATTGCATTTTCACTTTTTTTTAATTATGTGAATTTATTTTTTATTTGTGTGATTTGTTGGTTGGTTTTTACTTTGTGGAGTTTGAGGAAAGGTGTAAGGAGGCAGAGTGTGCCAGGTGTAGGGAAGCGATTGAGGATGCTATTGCTTGGAAGAGAACGTTTCAGTATGAAGATGAAGTGAGGAAAAATCCGTTGAATTATGATTCGTGGTTTGATTATATAAGATTGGAAGCGATACTGGCAGCGCTATATTTATCTATGGTATGTTTGATTTGAATTCTGTTTTGTTATCTGTTTGTTTATTTATTATTTAGTGATTTTCATTTTCTCGTGGTATTTATTATTTGTCTGTGTGTAACTTAGGGATTAACTATGCACTCTATGAAGAACTTGATGCTGGAGATATCGATCTGTACAAATAAGCAACCTTTTGTGAACCTTCGATTATTATCAGATTAATAGTTACTATAAGTACCTAGTTGATGTTATATAGAATATGTGCTTCTACTGTTATTTCAACTTGATTGTTTGCTATTCTGTATAATTTTGTTTTAGTCTGGTTATAATAGTTTTAAATTGGATTTGTGAACTATAATATGATCCAAAGTTGAAGTGCTAGTAGTAATGCACCTTCAGGTCTAGAATTCACAAGCTAGATATCCAATCTGCATAAATTTGAAGTGCTAGTTACTGTTAGTTCTTGTTTGTGACTGGACGTTCTTCATACTTGCAATTGCATTCTTTTGATAAGTGCCTTTCTTTTTTTTGTTAAATTGCTTTCAGTTTGTGATCCAATTGGTCACTGTGGTTGCTTTCTTTGATAGGCAATGCTTTCTAAGTTTTGTTGTACTTGTGGACCTCATTTTTCTTGTGCTTTTGATATTGGATTATTTTATTCTGCGATCTCTTTAATTCATCTAGTTTATGAGCCTTTTTTAGGATGGTTTAATTATTCTCAATTTTTATTTTTATTGCGTTAGATTAAAGAGTTAATTATGTACCTCGTTGATGTTAGAGAATACGTGCTACTATTATTTCAACTTGATTTTGTACAATTTTGTTTTAGTTATAACCATAAGGTCTAGTGTTCTTACAAGCTAGACACTATTCTAGGCAATTGCTTTCTTTGATAAGGAATGCTTTCTGATTTTGCAGTTATTGTGGACCTACTTTTGTTGTGCTCTTGATATTGGAGTATTTTATCATGTGAACCCTTTAATCCATCAAGTTTAGGCATGGATATATTGGTGGAGTGTTAATGTGTACTGAAAGGTGTCAAATATAGTAGGAGGTCGGTGGTGTTTTTTTCTAGAATTGCTTCTGGTTTTTGCTTGTTGAATACCAATTGAATTAGTAATTCATGATTGGAGTTGATATGTGCTAAGATGAGATATGATATGTGGACATTATAAGAAGAAAAAGATGGGTAGTGGCTAATTCATAGTGTAGATAAAATAATGATTTTTTATGCAAGTAATGGAATAGTAAACTAGTGCTCTACATCAATTTATAATGTGGTTTTTACTCTAATATATACACAGTAGTTGTTTTTCTTATTGCTCTTTGGATTAACCCACAAGTAGTAGTTAGTTAGGTAAGGCTCTCAATTTTAGAGTGGTGACTCCAAAATTCAAAACCGACCTTATGTTTAAATTATGTTAAATTTGTAGTAAAAGCATTAAGATGAGACCCTATTATTATTCATTCTCTGTTTGAATATTGTTTCTTACACCTTTCACTATTAAGCTTTTCATCAACAACCTCGTCATATTCATCAGTTTTCCTCCTATTTGAGTTTAATGATTCGTGTTATTGCTGAATTGGAACAAAAGAAAGAAGAACGTAAAGACAGGGTATTTTTTCTCTCTAATTTTATTTTTATTTTTTGTGTTTTTGGATAGGAAGAAAAACAAAAAAAAAATAAGATTATTGTGATTTATTGTTTGAATAATGATGGGTATTTTTATTCAAATGTAAATATGTGAGGTGGGTATGTTTAATTTTGTAGTTGAAATATGCTATGAGGTTATAGATGTATTTATTTTAAAGGAAGAAAAAATAGGATTTATATGTAATTATATTATGCTGAAATGGAATTGGTACCATAAGTTGTCTTCTTTTAAGTTTTCTGGCTGGTGCGAAGAATTTGTTGATATGATCAATGGCAGAGTATTCTGCCACATGAATTAAATTTGATGAAAAACTTCACTTTTCAAATTTAATCACTTGATTGTTTAAGTTTCTTAACTCCTGCATTATTCATTCTGCAGACAGGAGGTATAATAACCTTAGATAATGGGATTTCCTTCAATGAGGCTATCTTTGAGGAAAGAGAACAAGGCATTCAAGAAATCCAGCAATAGATAGGTGAAGTAATTGAGATTTTCAAAGTATCCTCTTGAAGCCAACATTGAGAATTCTCATGAAGGGACTGCCGAGGCAAAATCACAACTTGTTCGAGCTTAAAAGACACAAAGATCAAGTTCATCTTTGGTATATATAAACTTTCTTTTTATAATTGGGTTGTTGGTTTCAAGTATCCTCTTCCTCCCACCACATTAATTTAGGCGTTGGAATTCTTGAGTAGATATAGATGTCATGGCTTAGTGAATTGAAAAACCTTCCTCTCATATTGTACTGAACTTAAATCATACTACAACCTAGATAGTATATGGTTAATAACTTAGGAGTGAAAAAGGGGTCATACACAACCATGAATCATTAATAAGTTTGTTTAATGCCAGGGACTTGTGAGTAGTTAAATTTTTTTACTTCTCTTGTATTTTTATCATTTTTTTTTATTTGTTTGTTGTTTATAATGTGCTTTGGTTCTTGTTTTGTACTCTAAATATTCATATTTTTAATATAAAATGAAAGAATGTAGTCTCATGATGATTTGGTTCAAAATATATAAATTTTCATCGGTGGGGTGAATTAACTTTTTTTAAAAGAAAAGGTAGAGATTTCACATCGGTGGGAAAGATGTCAGATGTGAAACATACATATTTCACAACAGTTTCTATGGGACAGCCGATGTGAAAACCTCTGTTTTTGTTTAATTTATAATATTTCAAATCAGTGATTTGCTGCGCCGATGTGGAAAATCTCTTATCACATCGGCTTACTACCCGATGTGAAGAGTTGTGGACATACAACCTCACCTTTAGTTACATCGGGTGCCACCCGATGTGAAAAGTCGATTTCAACTGATGTGAAATCTCATTTCTGTAGTAGTATATGTTTTCTATTCTAAGAATTTTTTATGGAGTTTTTTCTTCCATTCATTTTGTCTCAATTTTTATGTTTTACCATTACATTTTGTATTAGTTGTTTATGTTTCCAATCGAAGTATCAATTATTAAAACTTTTTTGAAACAGATGAGTATGTGAAACTGTCATGTGAAACTGATGAGTATTTATAAGCCAAACGAAAGTAACAATCTTATATCCCTATTTGATCATAGTAGAAATCTGGTGTATTTTGCTATCATTCTTAATCAATCTATTTTCTAGGTAATGATCATAAGTAAGTTAGCTAGGTTTCATTTATTTTTTGTAGATATTTGATAGTATGGGCTTGAAAATAAGTTATTTGCTGATGTATGGACTTTCTGCGGAGAATTTGTGAATCAACTTACAAGATTTCTACTTAAGGGGCCAATGAAGTTATGTTCATGATTTATTTTTATTTTTTTTGTTTTCGTACCGGTTTCTGACCCATCAATAGTGGACGACTAATCTGGCTCATGCGTAGAGGCATGCGCACTAGCCAAGCGTTGTTCCCCTAGGAATCAAACCCGGTATTCCCCGGATACGTCCTTGGAAGAAGCTCATTGCCACTGGAGCCCAAACAACTTGGTTAGTTATGTTCATGATTTTGATATAATAATCTCTATCTCTATCTCTATGTACATGTATTCTAAGCTACACTTTGCTGTCGTGTCCTTCTAACAGAACTCCCAATTTTTTTAACTATTGCACTAAGATTGACAGTTGCTCTAATACATGTTTTTTTGACATGCCATTTTTCATTTCCAATATAAGTTACGAATTAACTCTCCTTTAATTTGACTTGATGCATTTTGCATGATTAATATATCATGGATCTATTTAAAAAAAAATCCGTTACCTTTTCTCTTTGAGATTCTTAGTTGTTGCTATTCTACTCATTTTTAATTTGCATATAAAAAACTAACAGTGCTATATATGCCATTTCAATTACATTTTTTATTGATTTTTTTTATTCCTTTGATTACTAACCACTACTCACGTGTCTCTTTTTGTCCCTTCCATTTTTTTTTTAGTTTTCATTTTCATACTTCCCTTATGTCAAAAATTATATTTTCATACTTCCCTCTTTCATTTTCTACATTGGAATTCCTTCTTTTGTGTTTTTTCATATAGTATGTGCATGTTTTGGAGATAGGAGAATTTTGTTGAAAGAACAACTCTTATTTGCAAAGGTAGTTATGTTACATTGAAAATTGTGTTTTCCATCATTATTTACTCTAACATTGTACCACTGAATGTCAATTTATCTCCCATTTCATTCTTTCTATTCATTGTCTTTGATGGGTACGTAATATGTTACTCTTATCACTGTGTGTGATAAAACTTTCTTTATTTTTATATTCTTTATTCTGCATCCATTTTTTTTAATAAAAAGTTCAGGTGAGTTGAACATTTTTTTTATCTATTAATAAACTTATAAAATTGATTGTGTATGCACCTAAAAATTATTCAAACAATTTCTGATTACTTACAAGATGAATATTACACATGTCCTTTAATATTTTTGCAAATGTAACCTATGCACACAAAGATAAATAGTGTTTAATAATTTAGCTTAATTTTTCAATTTTATTACTACAACGTTTTATAACCAATACTTAACACACACATATTTTTTCATCACTTTCCTCCACTTGACACTTTCATTCACATTGATCTAAGATCATGTCGTGCATATTCAAGTTGTGTAACAATGTCAACAAGATAATTGGTGCATTTTCTACCGCCATATTTATTTGTTCTTTGTAGTAAAATTACGTAAATTAAATTTCTTCGTGTTAGGAAGTAAAACAATGATTGCTCTAAGAACTCCAACTCAATACTTATGAAGGCAATGAAGGAAATCAAAGTAGAATATGTTTAGATTTGTTCCAAAATAACCCTATGGTCATGTATCTAATTTTCTACACCTCCTCTTTGTTTGCATTGCTCGATTTCTTCTTTTATATAAGATAGGATGTTATCTTAATTCCTTTAAATATTTGTTTGTACTATTTTTTTATATGACTCTAAGAATTCCAACTCAATACATATGAAGGCAACGTAGGAAATAAAAATGAAGTCAAAGTATAATACATTTAGATTTGCATGTGGAATTCTTTATCTATATATTGCGCCTTTAACAAGAGGAATCACATGTTGTCTTTTTTAAAATCGGCAAAGATATATTAGAAAAATTCAAATCCAAGCACAAGATATATTTATTTGAATAAGAGGTAATTAGAGATAAAAAAAAAAAGTAATGATCTACCAGGAAAAATAGCTGAGCCATAACAACGACCAAAACAAAATGCCATAGAGCAAAAATAAGCAAACTTCTAAGCAACAAAAATAGGGAGATAGTATGGCGACTAAAAACAACCTAAAAGAGTAAAAATGTATGTAATTTTGAAAAAATTTCTTGAGTCCTTCTTTTTATTTTTCATCAGATAATTGAGAATATTCATTTTTCTTTTCCAATCTCCATTTCTCATTTTAATTGATAAGCAAACTTCTAAGCAACAAAAATAGGGAGATGGTATGGCGACTAAAAAACAACCTTAAAGAGTAAAAATGTATGTAATTTTGAAAAAATTTCTTTTGAGTCCTTCTTTTTATTTTAATTGTATTACATAGGTAATGATTAATTGTAGTTTTCTTATTTTTGGAGTTTTCAAGTGTAAATCATGTATTTTGGCAACAAAAAGAAAGATGTCGAACCACATTTGATTATAAGTTAATCTTTTAAATCATATGCATAGTTCAAATGATCTGAATGAAAGAAAAGGAAAGTGTCAAAGCTGCCTCATAGTGGGTGGGTGTGTGAGAATACATTAGTCATGATGTTATTGCCATTTATTATATGCAGCTTCTTACTTATTTTCTTACAACAGCTTCCTTTGCTTTTTATTTTGGTGAGAAACTTCCTTTTTTTCTCAATAGAATTTATATATTTTATTATACTATATCATTATCTATTTTATTTGTGCCTGTGTGTCAATTGTAAAAACAAAACTTCTCATTGGAAACTAAAGTTTAGGGATTCTTAGGCAAGGGTTTTCTATCTTTTGAAAAAAAAAATATATCTTCTAGAATCTATCTATCTATCTATCTATCTATCTCTTCTAGTTCTAAACTTGAGTTATCCATAAACAAACATTGTGCCTATGTGGCACTTCTAAAAA
>Ga0099826_10003097_pt1 | contig 11128 bp, 4 predicted proteins | sample Mtrugardesep15_FD_76830 | JGI IMG/M metagenome (GOLD analysis project Ga0099826, IMG submission 76830) | Root nodule microbial communities of legume samples collected from California, USA - M. trunc garden sep15 | ecosystem: Host-associated > Plants > Roots > Nodule | place: USA: California...
ACTGGATTTGTTTCTGTGAATGAGCTTCGTCATATTTTGACGAGTATTGGTGAGAAGCTTGAGCCTGCTGAGTTTGATGAATGGATTAGGGAAGTTGATGTTGGCTCTGATGGGAAGATTCGTTATGAAGATTTCATCGCAAGAATGGTCGCCAAGTGAAGATGGATCCTGAAAATGCAATTGCTTTTTATATTTTTCTGGTGTTTCGGTATTTTCTCTCTTTAATTTGTGATGTTGTGTTTTGTTCAAGTGGATCAATGAATTAACGTAGTTTTGTTTGTTTATGATTTTAATTTTGTGTGAAACAGTTTGGATCAATGTTATGTAGCTAACCTTGGCTGTGGTTTTAGGAAATGTTTGGTTATTCAAATTGGATATTTGTTTGGGTTGATTTGTATGATAAGATCTGATTCTGAATATTCTGAATGTATGTGTATCTAATGCTTTGTTTCTTTTTGTATCAAGTTTGTGTTTCGAATTTTCAGTGTTGCGAAGTTAGGAAGTAAATGGTGTTATTGCTATCTTACTAAATAATCATATCCTATTTACTGCATGTTTCGTATCTATCGGGGGTTTGCCCGAATCAAGGTAGCTCACCGTGATTCTGACAAATCGACTATTATACCAAAGATGCAGTTACTGTGGAATTGGGCACTATGTAAAATTTCTACTTGCCTGTATGTTTTGTATTTATACTGGCTTTTTCTTGCTGAAGGAAAAAGAAACGCATAGATTTTGATGTAGACAAGATTATTCTTGATTAGGAAATAAAAATAGGAAATGTGTTATTGAAGTGATTCTATTACTCTAGTATTTCTATTGAAGTAAGTGTGTTTTGCATTTTGATTGTTGTGAAATATGGAAGTAAATGACTGTGTTGTTATTTTACTAAATAATCTCCACTTAGTGTGGAATTGGGTACTTTGTAAAATCTCCACTTGTGTGCAGTTTCTCCACTTAGTGCTGAAGCAAGAAGGAATACATTTAAGTCAACGTAGAAAGGATTGTTCAAACAAAAATAGAAAATGTCATTGAAGTTATTTTATCAGTCTAGAATGACAAAGATGACAAATTTTTATCGCTCAATAGCAGTTGAATGCTGGTTGTGTGTTTTTACCTGTGCTAGGTGTAACATATAGAAAGGGGTGGTTTAGATTGAATAGGATCAGAAGGATAAATGTTGCTTTAATTTAATATGCGCTTGGTGTGTCCTCTTTTGTGATTTAAACTGTTTTATTTACGTTCTAAATATTATTTAGTTGTTGGTTCCCTACGTAGATGATGATTGTCTATGCGGTTTTTCAAAGAACTGCTTCTAAATGTTGAGTTCAGGTTAGGAAGGAAGAAGCCATTCTGTTCTGTAACAAGCTTTTAAGAGATCAACTGTGAATCTTTGGTCAAATGTAAAGAAATAGACTTCTCCCATGTCTATAAATAATGCTTACTGCAATCTATTTGATATACTGATTGAGTGAAAGACGCCATCAATCAAACCTAAACCTGAACAATCAGTATTGTAGTTAACTGAGGTAGTAAGCAGTTCACAGAGGCACAGGGTTTTGGGATACATGGTGTTGGCATGATTTCCTACAATTTTGTAATTTTTTTGCATGTAGTTTATCTGATGGCGTCAACAAAATAAATTTTTGTTTTCAGATAATGAAAGAAAATTAGAAAATCTTTTATGTTGTATATGCTTTTCCCCAGCACCAAGTCTCTGGCTCTAGCATTGTACTAGACATTGTAGCATATGCCGGGCAATGAGGGTTGATTTGTTCATGAAGTAGTGTTTTTGCATGTGTAATTGTGTGTGCCTGTGATTGCAAGAGGTAGAAGATGTAATTTTTCTGTCTCCACAAGTGTTTGCATGTTCTTTAAATGTGGCAATAAAATATTTGATGATGCAGAAAAGAGAACCATTGTAAGAGTTAGAATGTTAGGATATAGAACTCTCCTAATATGTGTGACTGTCTCACACAATCATGTTTAAATCCTCTATGATGTCATGTTTATGAATTATGGATATTTAAATCCTCTATGTTCTGTAGTGATAATTTCACAAATATCTATAGTACATTGAAATTCAAGTTAGTAGTGTATTGAATTGTTACCCATCATGTCAGAATAAGGTTCAATGTGATCCCCTAGAATGTTAGACCGTGCCCTAAAGTATCGCTATCAGGTCAAGTGAATTTGAAATGCGGTATGCATGAATGGAAAACATTGATTGTCAAAAGTAGATAATCAAACCCATCATCTTAGGCACATCCCAAACATTTGTTGGTGAGGCTCGATTCAATGAATGAATGCAGATGAACTATGAGATAATGATCGATTATTTTTCCTTCTACATGGCTGTATATCTGTGCACTTATGTAATTATTTACATTTAATTTTCTCAGTAGGTGTTGTATCTAGTGCTACGCTCTTGTATCTGTGCACTTACGTTGTTTATCTGTGCACTTGTGTGTTTATTTACATTTAATCTCCAGTGTTACTGTGTCATCTTATGTGCCATGTTTTTTTTTTTTACTTCTTTTCAACTAGCACGTCAGGGGTATTTGCAGTGCAGTGTGGTTTGTTTTGAGGCTAATTATAATCTGACCCACAAGAAAAAATACGTATGGTTTGGTTGGTTTTTAAAAAATCCAAACTAAATCAAACCAATGCACGGGTTGGTTCGATTATTTACAAATTGATTTTTTCAAATTTATTGCAAGGATCAATCATTTTCATAGGAATTCTTAGAGGCAAAATTGATTTTTATTTATGTTCACATGTTTTTTAAAATTAATATCTATGCAAACGTGTTCAAAACCTATATATGAAAAAAAGAAAACAAATCTGAAAAAACTGAAATCCTATATCCGGATTTTAATCTGTTCCTCTTTAAATCAAAACCAAAACTGAGAAAGGGTGTTCATGGATTTTGAGTCGACATGGTGAAGTAGAAGAGAGACAAAAAATTAAGAGTTTCTGGATTATTATTCAACCCTGGCTCATGCACACTTTCAATTTTCGCTTTTGTTTTAGACTCTGATTCAATTTTGTTGTTGTAGTTTGGTGTTGTTTTGATTTATTTTGGTGATGATGAATATGTGACGGTGGTTATGGGTTTGTGAAGATTTTTGTTCTTAATTGTTTTTTAATATTTTAATATATCAATAAAATAAATAATAAAATTAATTACAACACTTTGGCTTGAAAATATTTTATCTAACTCATTAATGTTAACTTAGCGTCATGTCATTAATGAGAGTACCCTGTCACTTAAATTGATGGAGGACTAGAAAAAGTAATTGGTTTTCGGGAAAATAATTGGTATTTAAAAAGGGACTAAATATTAAAAGTGCTTAAAGAAGAGTGTTTTGTGGGTACTCGTTGATATTTTCCAAATTAAAAAATAGGCAAAATCACTCTCATCGTCCTTTCATTTTATTCCAGTAACAATCAATGTCTTTTATTTTTCTTTCATGTCATTTTCTTAATTTTGATTAATTTGCACATGGATTTTCAAAATTCAAATCTATGATTTTATTTTGATATGAGCTTTTAATGTTAAAATATATGGTCCATCATTCATATTTCATATGAATTTTATATTTAATAATTCGAAAGGACAAAAATGACATGAAAAAAGATAAAGTACGAAACGATTATCTGAAATTAAGTTAAAAGATGATGAATATAACTTTTTCTAAAAAATATGTAAATAAGGGACCAAAATTATCATTAAATATAATAATTAGAAGAAAAAAAAAGTTGAATTTCCAATTTAAAGTTCAAATTGGATGCACAAAAGACATTCAATTAATGAATGCTAAGAATAATATGTTTAAATATCTTTTTGAATATTAATAAAACATCATTAGGATTTATAATTTTTTGTAAAGAAAAAGATTTATAATTCATATTTTTTGTCTAAATTGATTTTATTGTTTACACTTTTTTTTATTACATCCTTAAAAAAAAATTGTTTATTACATAACATAATAAATTAATAATGGTATTTACAAGTTAAAAAAATAAAAAAGTGGTGACCCAACCCAAACACAAGCAAAAGTAAGAAAATGCAATGCAATTTATCCCTTGATTAACTAGGGTTTGTATCTATACTTCAGTGTTGCGGTATAGTGACAGCCGAAGCCAGAAAGCATGGGGCGTATGCATAGTAAAGGGTATGTACATCCTCTTCCAATTCTCAGTCTCAATCTTATTCCTTCTCACACCATTGATTTTCTTTCATTTTTGTTTGATTTGATTTGATTTGATTGCAGTAAGGGTATTTCTTCCTCCGCTTTACCCTACAAAAGAACTTCTCCTAGCTGGCTTAAGATCTCTTCACCAGAGGTAACTAATTTCACATTACATTCTTCTAATTCCATTTTCACACTTTTTTAGTATTTATTATATTTTGAATTTGTTTCAGGTTGATGAGACTATTTGCAAGTTTGCTAAGAAGGGTTTGACTCCTTCTCAGATCGGTGTTATTCTTCGTGATTCTCACGGCATTGCTCAGGTCAAGAGTGTTACCGGCAGCAAAATCCTCCGTATCCTCAAAGCTCACGGTATCTCTCTATGCTCTCACACTATGTAACTCTTGTATCTACTGTGTGTTATGTTTCAGACATTTGTCTCAGTTGTCAATCACGGTGCGTATGAGTATTAATATAGGTGTCTGACATCGGTCCAAGAAGTGTCGAATCAAAGAAAAATACAATTTATTGGGACACTTGTCTTAGTTATACGACCCGTGTCGTACGAGTGTCATAGGAGTGTCGAACATCGATGCTTGTTGGACACCGCGACACGCCTAGTCATAGAGGTGTCCGTGCTTCATAGCTTATTAACAAATGATAGGCTGTTCACTAGCCTTTCAAAAGGAGCATTTAAATTTTGAGGTCCCAAGTTCCTCAAAAAATATTAAATAGAAATGTTTAAGGGAATCTAAAATTTTGAACTTAATTATATCAATAAATCCCAAATTTTGAGGGTCTCCAAAGTGTTTAAGGGTCAAAGTTCCTGCACCAACTTTGGCGTCCAACATTTTGAGGGCCAAATATTAGAACAAGGCCTCCAAAATATTTTAGACGGTACTGCAAGTTATACTGGAGAGCTTATGTAAATAAGCTGAAAACAGCTTACAAACATGTCATAAGCTTTTTTAAGTTCTCCCATATAGTCTCAGAAGTGCTTATGTCAATAGATAATAAACTCAAATAAGTCAATCAAACAGACGTCAGACGCTGAATACATTTGTAATCTTCATAATATTACATTCAAGGTTAGTCCCTATAAATTTTTATAGGTAATAATAAATTTTTCATAGGTAATAAATAAAAAAGTATATAATTTAGAGGAACTAAGAACATATTTAACCCTTGAGTTTATTCATTCATTGTTTTCTTAATTTGAAGGACTTGCGCCTGAGATTCCTGAGGATCTGTACCATTTGATAAAGAAGGCTGTCTCAATCCGCAAGCATTTGGAGAGGAATAGAAAGGACAAGGACTCCAAGTTTAGACTCATCCTTGTTGAGAGTAGAATCCACCGTCTTGCTCGCTATTACAAGAAAACCAAGAAGCTCCCCCCTGTGTGGAAATAGTAAGATTTTCACACCCTTTGTCATTTGTTTTGTATTTTCCATCCAATTGATTCAACTGCAAATGATAGGTTTAGTCACCGATTACAATTTTTCTATTTTGGAGCAAAATTTAATGAAGAATTAACCTTTATGTCATTAGCCAAATTTTGATTTTGAGCTTTGTGGTGGAATGCATTGGATCCACCAGTTGCATTTTTCTTATCTATGTATTTTGAATTCGGTTTGCTTTTCTAGGAGCAGAATTATATAACTGTTGATTAAAAATTAATTAGCTTTTGTAATGCCTTAAAACTTTGGGGACCTAGATTCCATTTTATGATAGGCAGTGGGATATGAGGTATGTTTATGAGAAGGGAAGTAATAATCAAAGGGTAAAGGAAATGTATTTTAAATAATGATTTTCTTCCTTTTATTTTTATTTTAAACGGTCATTTAAAATTGGGGCATCCCATAAAGTTCACCTAGTTCAGTAGGACGCATGCGCGCTTGGGAAGGATATTGTTAGCTATAAATTCATGTAATGTATTTTGGGTTAAGTACTAATCCTCTTTGAATAGAATGCTTAACATCCTTCCCCTTGGGTGCATCTTCCTTCATGTTTTCCGTATGATAGTTGAGTTTATACTCTGTCATCTCAGCTCAACTCAAGTCTGTTTTTAAGATAAGTTCAATTGCTCGCCTGGTTGACTAGATGAAATGTGGAAAAGAATGACTAGTTAAAAATGATTTTAAACCAAGAGCGACAATGAAGTCTTCTTTATTTTTCCTTCGTATGAGTTTTATTTTACTAAATAAGTATAAGTATAAAGTGATTTTCGTTTTAAAATTTTACTCAGGCACTTTCTACGTACCAACCCATGCGCTTGCCAATTATATTGGTTACTCTGTTTTCAATTTCTGTTAATTACCAGGGTTTTACAGTTACTTTGATATGAATTGCCTTTAATCATATATCACACTTCAGACCCTTGCTTCTGAACAGAAACATGAATGAAATGGAAGCCATACTATTACTTGTGCTTATATTTCTTTTGAAAATCATTTTTCTTATCATTGCAGCTGTTTTATTAAATTCTATTTTGACGAACATGCATAATATTGTTTCTCAATAGACTAATATTATGGTGCGATTGCTTGCTTTATTATTTCTTATGTACTTTTATTGAAGTGTGCCCAGCTGTATGTTACTTTATAATCTTTTAACCTCTTGAACTTTCCCGTCTTGCCTTCCTGTTAATTTGCAACACTACCATGTTCCTATCACAACTAATGACTTTTGAATTTGCAGCGAATCAACAACTGCCAGTACTTTGGTTGCTTAGAGATTGTATGGGCTCATTCTTCATGCTTTCCGGGAACAGAGGGTTGCTGCACTTGCAATCTGCAAGGTCATTTTGAGGTTTATCTAGAGACTTGATGGGCCATGCAATTTCTTATTTTGTTAAGAACCTTTATTAAACAGTAAGATATTATTTTATTTTGTTAAGAACCTTTGATTAAACAGAAAGATATTATTTTACCTTGACTGCATTGTATTCTTTTTAAGTTACAACGATCTTTGAATTTCTGCATTCTTGTGTGTGTGAGCTTGCGTTTTCAAATGAAACAAATGATTTTTATTTTAATCAAAAGCTTGCTGTTCGCTTAGAAGGGAAAAGTTTACACTGGGAAAATGAGCTTTCATTAAAACCTATTGTATTGCCTTCGTATAATTAGCATTCCAGAGAAGCAAGTCAATTTTCTGCTGATCAAGTTATGAGGACGCCACGTTGATACTTCAATCCAATGTGGTATTTTTTAAGTTGATACTGGTCTTCCAAAATGTAAACCCAACAGTCTGTTTATTTTTATACAAGGGAGGCCCTTAGGCCAAACTAGAAAATCAACAAATTTTAACTAGTAGACACAGTAACAAAAGTATTGACAAGAGTAACAAACTGCTAGATAAGGATTTCTTGTATTGGATGCTGTAAAATCCAGAAATTTGTAGGATTGAATGAGAGAGCAAAGAGACAAAGAAAATAAATAATTAGAGAACAATATGAGAATAAACGTTATTGACTTTGCCAAGAGAACAATTCAGTTTTTTTACATCAAGGAATGAATAATATGTCCTATCTTTCATGTATTTATTTATACTACCCCTTCTTTACCAACCTTCATTGCCACCTCTGGTGACTTACCACACACCATTGAATGTGTGCTTGAGCTGTCTGAGTCTCAAGGATTACTACCTCTGCCATTACTTGCAATTCAGTCGGGTAAGGTTTGCTCCACTTGTTGTTGTTGCCCAGCTGCTTTCTGGGTTGAGAAACATGAAAAACTGGACGTACTCTTCCCTCCCCAGACAACTGTAACTAAAATGCCACTGCTCCCATCTGATTCACAACAAGAAAATGAAACGGGTACTATGAGCGATGATCAACTTTTTTTTTTTCAATGGAGGAAGCTTTTACCCTATTCGACACCGACAGGGATGATAAGATCCCTCCATCGAATCCTTATGCCGTTTCTTGGAGATAACCCGACCCAAGTTTAGCCGAAATCAATTGTTGGTGATGAAAACCTCACATCACCTTTCAATTTCTCTCCATGTCTGAATCTCATGTCCAAACACATGACACCTGAGTCGTTCAATCACCAGCTACATGACGCCATCAAGGCTCTCTATAAGTATACTAGTGGCTTCGTCTGCGTCAACATGCTTTGCCACATTCTCACCATAATCAGCAAAAAGATCGTGCTACACAATTAAGGAAATTTAACAAATTTGTATTCATATTGCAATGGAATTAGTTAAATTTGGTGTTGTGCTATCTGAAAGTAAGCAAGCAGTGCTGTAATTTATGTTTCGAAAACTCTCTTGTTGAGTTAAGTTGCAGACAATCTAATGAAGTAGTTCATGCTTTACCTAATGTTGGCAGTAGTTTGTTGTTAACAAGAAAAGGCATATAATTTTTGTCCAAAAAACAGAGAAAATCCATTAAAATGCATAGGCCAGACTTGATGCTAAATCAATAAATGACACATGCATGCAAATCAAAGTTTAAGCAGGGGGCACATGCCTCCTTAGTAGTAAACGTGTGTCTGAGCCTTTTTTCATATGCATAACTCCTTTCATTATTTATTTTTTTTCTTTCATATCTTAATTTTGGTAAATAGAAAAATTATCCGAAGAAGGGGAATGAATTTAATTTTGGGCTTATATACAAGGAAGGAAAGGATTTTTTATTAGAAAACAGTAGCTTTTTAAAGTAACATTACATTGAATGCAATGGATTCTAATTAAAAATTGACATAATTTTTGGAGCAATAAACTGGTTAAATATCTATGTTTTCCGTAAATAGATATATTGCGATTTCATTGATTTGTTTTTAAATTATCTTTCTCCATGTCTTAAATTATCAATCAAAATTTTCTCTTATTGGAATTAATTAAAAGAAAAACCTAAAACGAGATTACACACTTTTAAACACAACTACCATGAACTTAACCCCATCAACCCCTGCTCAAACAAACGAAGAACAAAATCAGAACTACAAACTGAAAAAAATTAGACCAACTCTCTATAAATATATAAACAAAACAGATTTTTTTTATATAGAAAAATATAGTTTTTGACATTAATAATACATTAAATGTTGCAAATTGTGATTAAAACTTTCTAAAAATCTCAATTCTTTGTCCTTAAAAAAAAATCTCAATTCTTTGATCCATATATACAATGGTATTTCCTTTTATGATAGACCAAAATATCTTGCGTTTTAATGAGTTTTTTCAATTAATATCTTAAGATAACGAATAGGATCTTTTTTCTTAATTAATTGAAAACCTCTCTATTTAGAGCGATTGAACTTAATTTTCAGGATTAATTAACACATCTTTTGCCTTAATTAATTTCCTCTTCATTATATTTTTTGTTCTGCAATATTGTATTCTCTAGATAGAGTACGTAGTTTTGTATAAACATGGACAACAACAAAAAGCAAACATCGTCTCCTTCATCAACAACCGTGAATTTCGATCAACTACTCAGTCCCAAGGACTCCATTTGTCCATCACCACCATCTGTATGCATGACTACACATTTCTTTTGTTTCCAAGACTATATTTCATTCATTTTACTTATTACTACTATGTTATATGCAAGGGTTTACTCGAAATTTTTCTGTCCGGTATACGTTTTTGTTTTGTCTTTTTTTATAAAGTTGAGATCTAGTATTGGTGTATGGTATAGTTTTTCTCTGTGATTTGAATATTCTGGTTCCTAGTATGCATATAATTGATCTCAAGGACTTAAAATGTTCTTTTATGTAAAAAATAGAGTGGTTAAGAACATCATGGTGAAACTCATTTGATTTAAGATGACAATAATAAATACAAGTTTTGTTATTCTAAGTTGTGTTGGTATTCATATTATTTTGGTTGTACTTTTTTCTGCCAAGTTTATGTATATTCTTTTTTATTTTAAGGGAGATTAGGTGTATGTTAAAATCAATGTTTACAAAAGTAATACTGAATTGACCGGTTGAACTGAAAATTAGTCAATTCATTGGTTGATTTGATCTCTTTTATACTTTTGTCTGATTTAGTTTAGTTGAACCCATTGATATGTTGTTGGTTCAATCAGTGATAATTTTTTTTATACTTTTTTTAATGGTTTTTGTTTATTTGTAATCTAGTTCGATCGTTGTAGGATCAATTGAATCATAACTTAAAAATCTTACTGGTTTGATCTTCATAAATGGTTCAAAGTACTCTCACAACTATTATGAAAAGAGTGGTGATGATATCCAATTGATATGCAGCTAAATCAATTAGTTATGTGGTCCTAAATTTGATTCTGGTCCTTATTATGGTCTTAAAATATTTATGAAGAGTGATACTTATCACTTTACAAACAATTTTTGTATCCATTTGTGTCATCCATTATGGACTCATACCGGACATAAGATGGTGTATAGGGAAAAAAAGATAGAGTCTGCAAATAGTTTATAAAGAGTATTAGTATGGAAAATGCTACTCCTCCGTCCTATAATACTTGACATAGTTGACCTTATTACATATATCAATGCATAATTTTGAGCTTAAATATCTTGAATAATATATCAGAAAAAATTATGAAAAATTGATATTTAAAAATACTCATCTAGACGAATCTAACGACATCTTATATGATATTATTTATCTTTATATATTAGTAGAAAAATATAGTCAAAGTAAGTTAGGTCAAAATTGCAGATTTTCAAATGTATCAACTATTACGGGATGGAGTGAGTATTTCTCTAAAAAAATAACATCAAGATTAGATGTCAGTTTTATAAGGACGAGTTAAACTAAAAATTTAATTTATTGGTTTGATAAATACACAAAGCACATATATTAATGCTATTCTTTTTTTGTCAGGTTGAGGAAAATGGATCAAGAATTCAAGAAGTGGGGAAAAAGAGTCTTGGAACGCCAGGTAATTTGTTTTGAAAATTCTCTTCATCTATATATAATATAAAATACTTTAATTTGAT
>Ga0099826_10003098_pt1 | contig 11128 bp, 5 predicted proteins | sample Mtrugardesep15_FD_76830 | JGI IMG/M metagenome (GOLD analysis project Ga0099826, IMG submission 76830) | Root nodule microbial communities of legume samples collected from California, USA - M. trunc garden sep15 | ecosystem: Host-associated > Plants > Roots > Nodule | place: USA: California...
ATATATATATATATATATATATATATATATATATATATATATATATATATATACCTTGTGTAGCCTTCGAGCTCCTTTGATCAAATTAAGTTCTAGCGATTGGAAGGCCACCCCAGCCGTTAAGTACTTCCCCATGCTTCCTTATTGTGAAATAATCTCAGAATGGAATTCTAGGTTGGTACATTTCACATTTCTCATAATGGATAGCAAATTTAGATTCATTTACATCCCTAATGACCCCAGAATTAGAAGCCTCTAAAACATAGCATATATCTGATTAATTATCTGTCACTCCTGCTTTATGATTTCTTTGCACCATTTTTGCTAAACAATGATGGATATTTGCATAATATTTTCTCTGCATAAATTTTTCTCAAATAGTATGGAATCACTAAAGCTGGCAAAGAAAGAATTCCCCAAAATTGAATTGACAAGTTCACAGGTGAGTAGCAAGAAATTGCATTCTGATCTTGATAACAGATTATACACGCTTATTTACCACACTACATTCATTTCGATATATCGACAGGCTAAGAAGATGTCAACAACAAGGAAAAACAAAGATGAGTCCAATGCGTTAAAGGTCTATGTATGAAAAAACAAAAAAGATCGAAAGGAAGTGGATCCATCACTGCAGCATAGCTCAAATGAAAAAACACAAACCACTGAGGCCTGTGTTACAACTCAAATAGGACCCCATGATACACATGAAGAGGTACCTAACACGAGGGACAAAAGTGGCCAAACAAAGATGGACCCAAAACCCAAAAATTCACTAAGTGAAAGACCCAAGAGATTGATCAGGAGGCCCATCATATTCACAGAGGAGGATGATAAATTCAATATCTAATGAAAGATGTCTAAATATCCTATATCCTAGGAAGAATTGATCGCTTCTACCTTTATTTTAAATATATTTGCTTTTAGACTTATAATATTAACTCATGTTATGATAGACTACATTGCGTGTTAGTTCTTATTTGTTATGATGAAGTATTGCAAAAAATTTAACTCATGTTACTGAATTTGTTCAGCCTGTTTTTTGGTTAATTTGCATTGTTTTGCATAAAAAATGTTATCTTATTTATATGGATATTGATTTGACTCAACTCAAGCATAACTTACTTATATTACAAGGTTAGGGGCAGTGGGATCACAGTGAATGTAGTATATTAAATCGTGCAAGTGTAATGTTTTAAGTAGTAACAATTTCAACAAAACTTATAGAAATATTCTTAAGTTTCGTCCATATAATAATCATCATCTTAGGCTAAAATATGATTTTGGTTCTTGTAAATAGGATTAGAAATGAGTCGAGTTGAACTGAATCTGTCTGAGCTCGACTCGAGTTTAAAATGAACATTTTTTTCGTTAGGTTCTACTAATTTGTTCGAATTGCATATGTCAAAGGTTTTTTTATTAAAAAAAAAAAGAGCTTTTTTGTCACACACCTATATATAAAAATACAACCAGTATATGTTTACAACATTGTACCTGTTATGCACTGCGCTTATATATAGAGTCCTCCTTTATAATATTTCCAAATCTCCCGATGTGGGACTAAATTTTTGCACTGGTTTGTTTAAAAGCATTCAAAAGATATTAATTTTTTTTCCTCTCTATAATTAAAATTATCGTTGATATTTAATTAGATTAATATATAACTATTAAAAATACTTGTAATAAATTACAAATTATCGAGCTGGTTCATAAACCAAATGAGCTGAATCATACTCAGTTTAAATTCAACTCATTTATTTAACGAACTTAATTTTCAATTCAAGTTCGGCTCATTTGGTTCATGAACCAAGTTCAACGAATCATTTATCGAATCGAGTATCGAGTTATTTTCGAGTTGGTTCGATTCACTGTCCGCTCTACTTGCAAATATGTCTCGTTTTGGTTTTAGTCCTTGTAATTTTTTTGTGTAGTTTTGGTCCATGCAAATATGTCTCGTTTTGGTTTTGGTCTCTGACTCCACTTTTATGATGATTTGCACACGTGACACACGATATGATGACTGAATCCATTTTGTAGAAAAATAGCACTGCAAAATATTTTGTTGAGAGACTATTTTAAAAAACAAAATATTTTGCAGGACAAAAAACTACAAAAAAAATTTATAGAGACTAAAACCAAAACGACACATATTTGCAAAAACCAAAACCATATCTTAGCCTCTTAATTAGTCATTATTTAATCAATTACTTTTTAAACATAATCCACTATACCATTAAATTAATCAAAAGTTTATTTTAAAATTACCACATTTAACATTTATACTATTCTTATGAATTTTTACTCTCATTCTTATAAATTATTATAAATTAATCTTATTGCCTAATCGATTAAATTATTTTCTCATCTATTATAATGTCAAAACAACATATACAAAATCAACAAAACTATAAGAAGTTCATGTTAATTAATATACTTTTATCATCAATCTCCAACAATACATAAACGTAAGATGTAATTACATAATTAACCCTTATCAACGTAATCTAATTATCTTAATTGATTTTCCTATAATTACAATACATCTAATCGATTATCTGACCTTATTATCGATTTGTGAGTCAAAAGAACATATACAAAATCAACAAAACTATCGACAATTCTTTTCTTGCCAATAAACCGACTTCAACTACAACGTACAAACACAATTAAAATCACGTAATTAACATAAGAGATGATATAAATTCCGTAGACAACTTAAATTAAATCCCCCCCTCATTATCACATTACACAATGCTTGTGTGATACAAAGAAACTCAACCTATACATTAAATTAACGAGTTAAAATCACTATGTGCCTTAAATATTAACAACATGAATTGAAATGATTGATCGATAAAAAAAGTACTCCTTTTTGTCTAGAACTCTAAGAACTTGGTAAAAATAGGAAGTTATTAAAAATAAGGTTAAATGTGTATTTGGTCTCTTTAAATATACTAGTTTTTCATTTTAGTCCTTATACTCTTTGACTCTTTGTATTCCAAAAGTTTTCAACCACTACTTTTTCTCCATACTTTAAAGTCAAAGCATAAAATTTTCAAGGGAAGTGCTAAAATGTGCCCTTAGGACACATGTTAAAAAACCAAAAGAAGTTTCGCTTCGCACTATCACATTATCCATAACCTACTAACCACCTATTAATTTCTACCCATGCAGTTATTATTATCAACATCATAACTTACGACTAAACCCTGCCCACTAACCATAATGCATGACTAATTTTTTTGACAAATTGTCTACGTTATTAATCATTATTTCAAGATAGTCACTTGTAGCATTTTTTTGGGTCAAGTAGCCTAATGGTTAGAGAAATTCACCTCTTAAGATGAATAAGTGGGGTATCCGAGGTTTGAACCCCGACCTCTGCACAAATTGTGCATTATCCTTTACCAAATGAGCTAAGCTCATTGGGACAACCACCTATAGCATTTCTATAAGCAATATATATGTCTTAATTCAAATTAGGGAATATATATATATATATATATATATATATATATATATATATATATATGTCTAATTTCATTTGTATTCTTTATTTTTTATGGAATATATACATCATATAGTCAACTAATGAATCGATTTAGTTTTTTGAAACACTACTGTATTTTATTAAATGTCTCTAAAAAATCTTTTAAAAAAATTAAACTCTAAAAAACCCGTGCATCACACGGGTTAGAGTCTAGTATTTTCTAAAATTTTGTGCATTGAATTCATTGAAAAGTTAATGATTAAATGCAATACAAACGGTCCAATATATTATTTCCATATTTGATTTATTAACTTGTGTCTTAAAAGGCACAAGTTAAGCATTTTCCGATTTTCAATCACCACTCTTGGTTCCTATTTTCATTTGCAACTTTCATATTTTTTAATAAAAATTTCCAAGAATTTTTAGAATATTATAAGAATCTCTTTAAAAAATAATTTTTTTTTCTTAAAAAAAAATGAAGTAAATATGAATATTTAAGCACCAAAATAATAAAAAGTTCATATTTGATACATCTTTTGTTAAAAAAAATATATTTTTTTGGGAGTGTTTCTTATAATTTTCTAAAAGTTCATGAAAAATTTCATTAAAAAATATGAAAGATACACAAGAGTTGACTTAAAAGTATAAATCAAAAATGACGATAAAATTTTTTTGGAGGACAAAAATCGATGAATTTTTTTAGAAGAATTAAAATAAAATGTTGACATGTTTATAGTGACCAGAATATATTTAAACTTTAAAAATAATTTGATTTTGACAGAGAGAAAATAGAAACAAAATCGAATAAAGCATTACCGACATAACTTTGCATCTAAAACAACAATAACAATACTATAGTTTTAAGACCATGGACGATCTCATGGACTCAAGGCAGCAAACGATATAAAAAATTATAGGATTGAGAGAATCTTATTTACGAGTTTTGGAGTGTTTAAAAGCTGGATCTCTAATGATGAAAAACCTTCCAAGGACACAATATAATTGTAATGAACCACAATTGACATATTTATACACATACTTCAACTCATAATGAACGGATTTTTTAATGCAAATCCAAGGCTAAAATAGAGCAAAATGATTTTAGTCACGAGTTTCCTTATTTCAATTGATTAAATAGATGACTTAATTGATTAACAGAAATGTAATATTCAGATTAGTTAGTTTAACTTCTTCTTAAGAGAAAAGTGAAAATTGATTAGCCTGCTAAAATAATTGATTATCTTAGTAATCACATACTCCTAACAAGATAAAAAAATCACACACTACATGCGTAATTAGTCGAGTAAGACTAAATTCAGTAGGTTAGTGTTCTGACCAATGTGACTTATGTTTGCCTATAACACTTGTACAATTTTATGAATGTACACATCCAATTAAACAAGTTTTTTACACAATTTATCTCCTTTATCTCTTTACTTTACTTTGCTTTTATTAATTTTTTTAGTTCAATATCTCAAAAAACATTCAACACCGTACTTCACATTTCCCACTATTTGGAGTACTTAACATAATTTTTTCCTCAACATAATTGTTTGAAAAAAAAAAAGCATAGTTGAAAGCTATTAACCAAAAATTCAACTATCTTTTAAGTTCAACATCACATACTAATTAATTAATTTCGGACTTTTAATAATACAATACAATGACTCAACATCATTATATTCCATGTCAACATCATTTATAGTTGCCACGATAGTAAATACAAGCCACCACAACATTTTTAAATAAGAAACACCAACGAGGGACCATTTTATTTTATTTTTTAATAAATTACATAAACATAACAATTTTTTTTATTAAATACAAATTTAAGATGATAAAAAAATACGTACAAAAGTATTTACATTTACATCTCTTTAAAAACACCAATGCAACAATTTTTTTATAAAGACTACAATAAAAACATCTTATATTATATAGACCAAATACATAGTTAAACCCAATTTAGTAATAAAGAAAGCGTGATGTGGAGTACTTTATAGAGCAGAGTACTTTATAGAGCTAAATAAGCAGAATCCCAATCATGGGGAAAACAGCAAATGCTTACGGGGCAGCAAATGCAATTCACATGGCTCATTGACACATATACTTTGGCTTTATTGCATTATAATCTAATCTAATAAGCTCATAATTTTGCCAGTTGCATTTCCAGCTAGTATGTCCCGTGCTACTAAATAACACAATATAATAGAATAATATTTGAACATGCAGCTAATTAATTTGTCTTTCACTTTAGAGTCCACTGTCTACCTCTCCCTCTTTATAATAAGATCATTTTTTTTTATAGGAAATACTATGAACATTATAACTATCTAACGTGCCTTACTAATTGTTCCCATTTGAAAAATCGAAGGATTCTTCTATTTTACCATCAGGTATCAACTCTTCCAATGTGTAGAAGTAAAAATAACGAGAAAGAGATTCCTTTTCCATGGAACATTTTTGTAACAAAAAAAAAGAAAAGAGAAATAGCAATAATAATATACTGTACTTTTGCTTGCCATGCCAACTAAGCACAAAAGAACCGGAGATATCCATGACATTATTGGCGGCTTGGTCACAATCAAATCTTACCAGTTCAACTCAAGTTAAAATCATGTGATATGCAAAGCAACTAACTCATCATTGCATTTGCATGTAAATATTTTTGAAATGAAATCATCAAATTTAGTAAAAATAATATTATTGTGTTAATAAATAAATGAAGTCGTCATCTTATGAAAAAATATTTGTTGTAAATGTCCATCTTTTAAACAAAAAATCTCAATATGTGCAAAAGAAATGTGACAATTTTGCTATTAACCAAGTGATAAGAAAAAGACATATTCGAAACCGTTAGTGAAAAACAGTAGTTAGGTAAATGTAATATTTTCACACACGAACCAGTTGTCACTTGCCTTGTCTGTCGGTGACTCAGTGGTGTTTGTCTGTCTGTAAGAAAAGAATCACACGAAGCCTCTTCAATTCAATCAACAACTCATACTCCTCAACTCGCACATGCAATAACAATAAAACACTAATCAGTAATCACACTCTTCATACTTCAACTCTCTCATACAGATGCATCGCGTAACCGTTTCTCTTCTCACTCTTTGAAGGTTCTTTTCTATCTTCCGTTGACTCATACACTGCACTCTTTTCACATTCATATTCTAAATCTTTGATCGCGTGCTTGATCTGATTAATTTCTGAATTTTGCATTTATAATTATACTTCAACTTCAGTTACCGTGTAAAATTCATGATTTGAGCTACAATTTCTGATCTCAATTTACTTTAGAGTGAGGCTTTGATGTTCTGACACTATCTCCAGTATAGATCTGGAGAAGGGAACTGATCCTTCTTGAGAGAGATTCTTCGATGGCGACCGCAGTGACTTGGAGATTTCCTTCCAACAATGGCACCACCCTTGCTGCTAATGATTTGGTATATTTCATATTTTCTATTGTTATAGTGTTTTGTGGATGAGGATGAAGATGCTTTTTTGTGGATCTTATATATCAGGCTTTGTTTACTTTGTGAAAATATTTTGTGTTTTCATTGCCTAAAATTTGTGTTAACTTTACTCGCTAACAAAAAGATACTAGACTCTTGAAGTGAACAATTGCGTGCATTTTTTTGGAAACAATGTAAATGTGAAAATAATTGTTTTTGTCATTTCTAATATGGATCATCTATAACTACTTAACTAGCATTTCATCTTCTCTCCATCACAATGGTTCATTTCAAGAGTCTCACATATTCTTACTAACAAGTTAAACTGACCCATATTTTAGAAAATGAAAATAGAAAGTGTTTTCACAGAGTAAAATTGGTGATTGTTTAGGATTTTAAATTTTTTATTTACTGTTACTCTGGTATACCAGAAATTCCAGACAGTTGTGAGATGATATATCGTAGCATTTGCAATTAAAAATAACTGTAAAACCGAAATTAAGGCTTTAGACTGCAATTTAAGACCACTTTGAGTTTGAGTACATTCCTTCTACCAAACAATTTTGGAGTCGAGGCTCTTTGGTTTCATTCTACTATTTTTTTCTTCTCATCTCCAGTTGTCTGTAGAAACATATCTGTCCTCTTTCTTCAAAACAAGACGTTAAAGGTTTTAGGTATATTATGAAAATGATGAGAAGTATTCTATTTTAGATAGGGAAGATTATCTGTCACGCACTAAATCTTGTTAATATACACTGCTGCATATAATTGTCAGTTGGTCCTAAAATGGGGTGCAGGGCTATACTAGAAATCGAAAAAAGGTGGCATTTTTAGATTGTTTGTTTACGTATCTAATCTAACATAGCATTCATGACCATCTTTATAAGTGGGTTAGTTGTAGTGTTTTCTCCACACAAGAGCGCAATATAAATGTGGATCACTACCAACACTACATATGCTGTATACTTTTATACTCCATTTTGAATTTCTTCTGTTTTGCTCAGTAAGATGCAATCCTAAATAAAAAAAGTAAACTGTTTTGGAAGCTACAACCTTCAATACCTATAAAATATTTTCTTGATATGGACTATGGAGTATAATCAAGTCGTGATATGTTATGGTTGACCTATTTTCCCTCACAACTTGATTCTCTTTTTCTCCTCATATTATTATTAGCTTTCTATCTGTAGCTATCATTGTGAATAAGGGCAAGAATAAAGGGGTACACTGGTTTTGCAGTAAATAAATAAAGGGTCTTGTTAACGAGTGCCCCCGGGGCACTCTTTAAGGATTCCAAAAGAAGAAATTATTGCATAAAAAAGTCAAATGTTTCAATTTCCGATGCATTGATTACATGGATTTTTAAAAAAAATTATCATTTAAAGGCCTTAAAGAGTGCCCCGCCCCTCGTTAACATTTCCCTTATTAAGGAAAGTTGAACTACAAGATTGATATTTATCCATAACATAACCGCATTTAGCATTTTCCCCCTATTATGTTAGTGTTACTTCCAATGTTAACAATTTAGAGATATACATACATTCCATTTAACCTTCTCCACTGTCATTCTTTCGATTGCAGGAAAGAAATGGTGATGGCAAGGCTCAAGATTCTGAGGCTCCAACTCCCCATTCTGTTCTGAAAATGGGATTGAGGTCAGTTACAATGTAAAACATGTCTAAAAATTATGTCAAAAAGGAATATTCTTCAGCCTGGAAAAAATAACGAATTAGTTGCTTGAAATGCTCTACTAAAATCAATGTATTTTTTTTCTTGTGTTGACACATTTTTGTGATTTGGCAATTCTGCTGATGCTTGCTGCCAAGCAAGCTAGCATCCATGAATCTCACCTGTTGTGTTATAGGTTGTCATCTCAAAAAGTCGAAGACTTAAAACTGTTTTTTTTTTCCTTTGAGAATCTCATTCATGGAAGATAAGATTGTGTGAGGCTTTGATAATATTGCGTATATGCTCTCTAAACTTAGAACCATCTTACTTGATATATGGCTTTTAATAATATGAATTTGAGTTGAGCATAAATTCTAATATGTAACTTTAAGTATCTTATATTCCTTACTGGTTGCAGAGAACGTAGCAGCAGCGGCATGGAGGATACAGATGGGACATTAGCAAGTATTGCTCAATGCATTGAGCAGCTGCGTCACAGCTCATCTTCTATGCAAGAGAAAGCGTATTCCTTGAAGCAATTATTGGAGCTTATTGATACGCGTGAAAATGCTTTTAGTGCAGTTGGATCTCATTCTCAGGCAGTTCCGGTGCTTGTTTCCCTTCTCCGGTCAGGGTCTTTAAGTGTGAAGATACAGGCAGCAACTGTCTTGGGCTCACTTTGTAAAGAAAACGAGTTAAGGGTGAAAGTCTTGCTTGGAGGATGCATTCCTCCTTTGCTCGGTCTACTGAAGTCCAGTTCTGAAGAAGGTCAAGTAGCTGCTGCAAAGACCATTTTTGCTGTTTCTCAAGGTGACGCCAAAGATCACGTTGGATCAAAAATCTTTTCAACTGAAGGAGTTGTTCCAGTGCTCTGGGAACAGCTGCAAAAGGGCCTAAAAAGTGGAAGGGTAGTAGATAGTTTATTGACTGGAGCATTGAAAAATCTCTACAGCAGTACTGAGAGATTCTGGAATTCGACAATACAGGCTGGAGGAGTGGACATATTACTGAAGTTACTGACAACAGGACAGTCTAGCACATTAGCAAATGTGTGCTTTTTACTTGGCTGTATGATGATGGAAGATGCATCTTTTTGTTCAAAGGTATTGACAGCAGATGTAACAAAACAACTCCTCAAACTTTTAGGCCCTGATAATGATGCCCCAGTTAGAGCTGAAGCAGCTGGTGCTATTAAATCTCTATCTGCCCAGTGCCAAGATGCAAGGAAAGAGATAGCCAATTATAATGGCATTCCTGCTTTGATTAATGCTACCATAGCTCCTTCCAAAGAGTTCATGCAAGGTGAGTATGCTCAAGCAATACAGGAGAATGCTATGTGTGCTCTTGCGAACATCTCTGGTGGTTTGTCTTATGTCATCTCCAGCCTTGGTCAAAGCCTTGAATCATGCTCCTCACCGACCCAAACTTCCGACACATTGGGAGCTTTAGCTTCAGCTCTTATGATATATGACCACAAGGCAGAATCTACTAGAGCATCAGATCCTTTGGCTGTTGAGCAGACATTACTCCAGCAATTTAAACCTCACTCACCCTTCCTTGTGCAGGAAAGGACCATCGAAGCTCTTGCCAGTTTGTATGGAAATCCTGTACTCTCACTTAAACTTGCAAATTCTGATGCAAAGCGTTTGCTTGTTGGTTTAATAACAATGGCTGCTAATGAAGTGCAAGATGAGCTCTTAAAAGCTCTCTTGACACTGTGCAATAGTGAATGCAGTCTATGGCGTGCGCTTCAAGGCCGCGAAGGAGTTCAGCTATTGATATCTCTTTTGGGGCTTTCATCAGAACAGCAACAAGAATGCGCTGTTGCCCTGCTCTGTCTTTTGTCTAATGAAAATGATGAAAGTAAATGGTCCATTACTGCTGCTGGTGGCATACCTCCACTTGTTCAAATTTTGGAGTCAGGATCTGCAAAAGCGAAGGAAGACTCGGCAACAATCCTCAGGAACCTATGTGATCACAGTGAGGATATACGTGCTTGTGTTGAAAGCGCTGATGCAGTTCCTGCGTTGTTGTGGCTATTGAAGAATGGAAGCCCAAATGGGAAGGAGATTGCAGCTAAGACCTTGAATCACTTAATTCATAAATCTGATACAGCAACTATCAGTCAGCTTACAGCATTATTGACCAGTGATCTACCTGAGTCTAAGGTTTATGTTTTAGATGCTTTGAGGAGTATGCTTTCTGTTGTTTCTCTTAGTGACCTTTTACATGAAGGTAGTGCTGCTAGTGATGCGATCGATACAATGATAAAATTATTGAGCTGCACAAAGGAAGAAACTCAGGCAAAGTCAGCATCAGCTTTGTCAGGAATTTTTGAAACACGGAAAGATGTGCGAGAAAGTAAAATTGCTGTTAAAACTCTTTGGTCAGCCATGAAGTTGCTTAATGTTGAATCTAGAAGTATCTTAGTGGAGTCCTCACGCTGCCTAGCTGCAATATTTCTTTCCATCAAAGAGAACAGGGAGGTAGCTATTAATGCGAGAGATGCATTATC
>Ga0099826_10003099_pt1 | contig 11128 bp, 8 predicted proteins | sample Mtrugardesep15_FD_76830 | JGI IMG/M metagenome (GOLD analysis project Ga0099826, IMG submission 76830) | Root nodule microbial communities of legume samples collected from California, USA - M. trunc garden sep15 | ecosystem: Host-associated > Plants > Roots > Nodule | place: USA: California...
ACACTGCCGATTGCCTCCAAGTCCAAAGACTGTAGTTTTTTAGGAAGCTCCCTCACTATCCGAATATCAGGAGTCAAGTTGTTAATAAAATGCTCCTCCTGATAGATGTCTCCGAATTGACTATGAAATTATACAATATAAGAATTTATAAGCTAAATTGACGGTCAAAAAATCATAATAGAAGAGCCATGGACTACAGATGTGGCATCGAAATGGTACAAACAAGAAAAGGCTAAAACTAGAGATTCAAATAAGCCATTTTCCCCAACAAACACACGAATAAGTTAAAACAAGAATGCTAGAAGTGGTAAAGTACAAAGTCAAATATTCAACCCATCCCCCAAAACTGTTGATAAATCTTATAACTATTTATCTGAATAATAAATTTAATTCAACCAATACTGGTTGATCAAATTTGACACGCATATTATAACATGCCGCTAGTAATCAATTTCTCCACTGATCATTCACCCAGTAACTAAATATTAGGTTTGATCAAATAAAAAAGACATATATCCATCCCCCAAAATTGTTGATAAATCTTATATCTATTTATCTGAATAATAAATTTAATTCAACCAATACTGGTTGATCAAATTTAACATGCTTATTATAACATGCCGCTAGTAATCAATTTCTCCACTGATCATTCACCCAGTAACTAAATATTAGGTTTGATCAAATAAAAAGGACATAGGGAAAACAAAACAGACTAGGTATGTGAATAAGGATAAGGAAGAAGGGCAATGAGTGAGAAATAGACAAGGTGTTACCTTGTATCTCTCCATACACTACTGTACATGAATTGTGGGATAACCAAAGTTGAATTGAGTAACCGGGCCACGACAACAGCATTACAAACCTGTTGCAACTCACAATCAGCCCAAATGACGTTAATTATTTAAGATAAAGCTTATTAATTTTTTCTCGTTTCAAATAAATTAATCCCAAATGATTCAGAAGCGTTGTCCGACAAAGAATACTTACAGCTACTCGTTGTTGATTGATCCCACCATTTGCAGTAACCAAAATGTATCCATTACTTCCTTCTATTGTAGTAGAGTAGAAGAGACCAAACTGTTAGTACTCTTACTCAGCATGGACTAATAAGCCTTTTTTTATTTTTTTTGCAGTGATGCACAGAAATATAATATAAACAATTGACGAATTTCGAAGTTCAGTTCAGACACACATACCATTAGGTTCCCAATTTCGCTGATCAGAACATGGTGTCCAAGAAGAAGCAGGGACCAAGGGTTCCTGCCACAAATCTTTTGGTTCACGTTTGTTCTGTACCAAATGCGAAATACCCAAGTCAGAGTTTCTGAAAATTGAAAATCTTGCTATGACAAACAATTGGAAAATCATTATAGAACTTGGTAGCTTATATAACTACAAATTAGGCACATTTTCTTCAATATACCTCTGCCAATGCATGGGCAGCCAATGCCAACATCCTTGCATAATTTCCCTTCTGCGTTTTTTTCTTAGTACTATTCTTATTCGATTTTCCCTGAAAAAATAAATATCAGAAACACAACAAACTTGTTCAGAAGGAAACAGATATAGGCACAATTTCAACTAACAACTTATTTAAATGTTTATTGTATAATCGGTTATCATATAAGTGCTTATCTATAAGCTATTTCTATAACAATATAAAATAAAGTCAAATTGTTTTCATATAAGCTATTTTCATAAGTAATCCTGAAAAGCCTATGTGCATGTTGGATATAGTTAGATATTAATTAGAATTAGTTTAATATAGTTCTACCTAGCTTAAACTATGGACCTGTTTGGATTGGCTTATTTGAGCTTATCTACTGCCATAAATTTTGTGAAATTAATTGAAAGAACTTATGACTTTGTTCATAGCTTATTTTCACAAGTTTTCTAAGATAACTTATGAAAACGGCTTATAGATTATACAAAAACAATTTAACTTTATTATATATATTTTGCTATAGAAATAGCATATACATTGTCCTCTAAGCTGGAAATAAGTTGTTTATCCAAACAAGGCCTATATTAAACTATTAAAGTAATTATAATTAATATCTAACTATATAGAACCGTATATAAGTTGAAATAATAATAAACAGTTTCCATAAGAAATCTAACAAGCAGTCTAAGAATGAAATGCGAATATTAATATATGAATGAATTGAAGAAGAGGCAAACCTGAATGGAAATAGAAAGAGAGGAACGAAGTGATGATTTAGGAAGAGGATGAGGTCGATGATCTTGTTGATGTTGAAGACGAAGAAGCATAACATAATTCACAATGAAAAATAAAGCAAGTAACGCAATAAGTGCTAAAAGCACTTTCGTTCGTTTTCTTCGGTACCATAACGAGAAGCAAGATGAAGATTGAGATGATCTGATTCGGGAGCTGGAGAGGCGACTCGGACCGAGTCTCGGAGAATGGTTCGGAGTTCGTGAATTTGGTGAGTTGGAACGGTTCCGATCTACGTCAACGGATAGCATGGTTCGGGTTTGGATATTTAGATCCGAGAGAAGAGGACTTGAAATTGAAATCTCAAAGAATTGTGAATGTCAAGCGCCAAGTGGATTCGTTCTATTCCCATTTTAGAACTTCCGTTTTACAATTTCATATTTTATTTTTTTGGTAGAGACAAAAATAAAATATTTGCAAGTGATAGGAAGGCCGAAGGTGTTACGCATCAACAAATTTACTCATGCTCAAGAATATATAAACATGAGTCACATATTTTATATATCTAACATTTTCATTATTCATGTATTTATGCATGACTTCTATACTCACGATTTTTATTTTATTTTTTTGACAAATCACAACTCACAGTTGAAAGGTCATTAGATTAGAGATTATATTTACACATTCATTTCTCCATGTGTTTCAAAACGGTTATTTTGTTCCCTCTCTTGCTACGACTCTTGTAATAATCTTCTAAAATGGATTGTAATTATCATGTTAAGAATTTTAGACCTACTAGACTTTCTAATATGGTGTACAAACTTATTTTTGAAGTACATATTAATCGTATAAGACCTATTTCAAATATCACCATTGACCCTTATAAAGTAGTTTCCTTCTAGGTACGAGTACGATTGATAATGTGTTTTTGGCTATAATAAGATGAGCTTGTGTCTATCAACAATTTCATCAGATTTTATTTTCTTTTTTCTACCAGGAAACAAATCTACTAAACGCCAGGTCTTGTTAGACCATTGAAAGATCATCTCAATATTTATCACCTCTTACCATAAAATTGCATCCAATAAAGACAAAACTTCATGAAAGTTTTATGGATCAACCTCTAATTTTTAAACACAAACAACGTAATTGGTTCCACAATCTTTAAAAACTCTTGCTTTCTTACCTCTTTGAGGTTTTGTTTCAAGTGGTATCAATATTAATACTTGATAGTTCGTCTTCAAAGCTATTGGCATGACAATTCATACCGAAAGTTTTGAATATGAATGATTTGGTATGAATATTCTTATTGGAAGTTTAAAATACGAAATATCAAGTATAATATATTGAAAGTTTTGAAAATAAAATGTTTGATACACAATTAAATTTTAAGAGAAAAAGAATTGTGTTCAAAAAATTGTTTGGTACACAATTAAATTCCATAAATTTTAAGAGAAAAAATGTGTGCTGGAAGTTTTGTGGGGTCGTGGGAGTGAGAGAATACTCTGAAATACTTGAAAAATTGTAGTTTTTCCAAAGTGTTAGAGCAAGAAAAATTGAGTTTTTGTGAAAATATATGGATGAAGCTAGAATTAATATGGTGTGAAATACAACAGTCCCCAACAGTGGGTCAAACTGAGAGTTACAAGCTAGAGATCTGGGCTCAAAAGCACAAGTCAGAAACTGTGTTAGTTCGCCTCCAAGAACAAAAATTTTGCTCTTTACCCAATACTTTTTGCGCGCTTCCAACTAAAAAGACTAAAATACCTCTGCGTGAGTTAACTCACACTGCGTGTTGTTTTAAAGGCATGCAGAACCTCATTTCCCATCTAAAATTCCAAAATCTCTCTCAATTGAAGAATAACATTCAGTTGATTAGAATTGAAGAACGGTGGGAGAATAACGTTCAGTCGGCTAGAATGAAGAACGACGACGACGACGTGAGGAGCATGTTCTCGATTTTTTGGCAGCACGACATATTCCCGTGGATCGATATGTTTGTCATGTTGCTGAGATCAAGTGAATATATTTTCAATAATTTGGTTCCGCCAGAAGATCGTGATTAGGTAGCATTCACCCGAAAATTGGACTTTCCAACTACAACAATTGTCTTACCTCTGGGTTTATTCCAAAAATCAGCTACGGTTTATTTGAATTCACGCTGAGTTTATTCGAATTCACGCTGGTCTTATTTAGTCTTTATTCAAATTTAATTATTTAATACGCAATTTTTATTTGAATTCGCGTTGGGTTTAATTAGTCTTTATTCAAATTTATCTATTTAATACGTAATTTTTATTCAAATTTATTTATTTAATATGCAATCATAAAATAAATGCAAATATAAACAAAAAATAATAGACATAAAATCTCATTTTATAAATATAATGGATACAAAAACAATGGGGAAAAATTAAATCCGGGTTAAAAAAAAAAACCACCAGGAAACCTACATACCTGAGGTAAAACTAAATCTCTAAATCTACAGATTTAGTTTTACCCAGTGACGGAGTCAGGATTATCATAAAGCCTGAGCAAAAAAAACATTGCAACACATTTATAGGGGTTTAAATAAGAAATTGCAACCAAATAATCAAAACTCTAAAGAAATTGTCAAATTTATAGGAGTTTATATAAAAAATTCAGGGGGATTTACATAAAAAAATTGCAAAAAATTTGGACCGGAGCTCGGGCAAGTGTCCGGGCTCGCCAGGCCTTAGAACCGCCAATGGTTTTACCCAAGTAGGTTGTCCAACCTTTTTGGGGTAAAACTACACATACTTCATTTTGCCCCAAGATGATTGGTCACCAATCATCTCCAATTCAAAACAACCTCTTGAAATCTTCAAAGATGCCTATTTCTAGAAAAGATCAAGGATGGAAAAACAACATTGTTGTTGTAGAAGGAAGAGGAGGGAGAAGAGTTAGGAGGAGAGAATGTGAGAAATGGTGTGAGAAATAATGAAGAGAATGAGGGTATTTTTTTTTTTTGAGCAAAGACAAAGTTAACTCATTTCATTAAAAATTAATGGATACAAAGTAGGTGTTACATGATGAAAGATATGGGGGTTAGGGTGAGATAGTGATGCTCTAGCAATACTATGAGCAACTCTATTTGCTTGCCTCCTAACGTACGACACTACAAAGTCGAGTCTATTACGAAGTAAACTTCTACAATGGGTTACAAGATCACCAAACTCGTTGATGGGAGTAGTGGTGCTCGCAATAGCATCAAATAAGATTTTTGAATCGGTCTCAAACATGACGTCACACATTCAATGTGAGATTGCCACTTTGATAGCATCTAGAAGGCCTAAAGACTCAGCCTTTAAAACAGTGGCTGATGAGTAGTAGAAGTCTGATTTGCCAAGTAATAATACACCCATAGAGTCACAGAAACACATACCATGCCCCATAATATAGTTATTGTTGAAAGCGGTTGCATCTACATTATATTTGATCATGCCAACCAGTGGTTTGATCCAAGCGTTCTCTGAATTTGTGTTGCGGGTTGGTGCCTTTGCTCGTTGCATACAACTCCATTCATTTAGTGTGTCCTTTGCGCAAGTGACTATATATGAGGGAGAGGTATCCGTAGACTCCTAAAGCTTGACATTACGACTTTTCCACAAGCTCCAAAGGGTCATTGCAATAAGAGCTTGCTGCTGTGTGGATAACCTGTTAATTAAATCAAATAACATAGATGCAAAGTTGTTAGCAGTAAGTAGCAGATCTTGGATGATGTGACGGACACCAATCAACTCCTAGAAGCTGATCGCTTTCGGACATACAAAGAAAACATGCATATGAGTTTCTGCCAATTGATCGCATGATACACATGAGTCATCACAAGGAATGCCACGCGGAAGGAGGTTTGCTTGAGTAGGCAAGCAGTGTTGTGCTGAACGCCATAAAAAGGCACGAACACGCGGTGGAATTTGCATTTTCTAAATAGAGTTCCAGCAGTTTTCACTTCTAGTAGGAAAGGATGCAATGATAAGGTCTGAACATATGCGATAAGTTGATTTAACGGTGTATGTACCATCAACAGCAGCCTTCCATATACGTTTGTCAGTATAATCTCGAGTGAAGAGAGGTATGGAAAAGATTGATGCAGCATCCAAAGGGTTGGACAGCCACTGTACCAAAGAAATGTTCCAAGAATTCAAACCCGGATTCAACGAGTAATTAACTGTAATATCCTCATGGTACACCAACGGCAGAGTAGTCGGTTTGAGAGTAGGAAGGGTGCTAATCCAAGGCATACTCCACAAATTAATTTGAGAACCATCACCTATCTTCCATCTATGACCCAAGGTAAGTAAAGAATGAGGGCATTTATAGGTGGTTGAAGGTAACATAGGACTTGATGAGGTCAAAAATGTGTAAAAACTTAAAAAAAAAAAAAAGTGTAAAATCAATTAAAATGCATTGACCATCGTCCAAAAACATGTTCTTTGTGCATAAACTACCGACCAAAGTATATGAGTTAACTCACGTTACATGCATAAAGAGCATGAGTTAATTCACATAGAGATATTTTGGTATTTTCAGTTGAAAGCGAGTAAAAATTGTTGGGTAAAAGAGCATAATTTCAGGAACAATTGTTTGGCCCAAGCAAAACATGGCGAATGTATATATTGATTAATCGGTTAATTAATAGCATTATTGATTGATTGATCATTTGGAATCATTATTTAAGACTCCATGACAATTCTATTCTATTATTTATATATTCGTGATAAGTTAATGGTCACGCTCTGTTAGCTGCTTTGATAAAACGTCCGTCTCTAATAAAAAAACATCATTGATGGAAATGGAAAAGATAAAATCCCAAGTGGCAAGTAGGGTAGAGCATGCTTTGTTCTTTTTGACATGAAAAGGACCGTCTACTATTTTGAGCAATGACATCCAATTTTGTGCTCCACAATACAACAACTTTCCCACTCCATTTGTATTTTAGTGCCCACATCTTGATAATTGACTATTTGACTATATGTTTACTTGTATTGGAGCTCACTCACGTTTTAAATATCAAAACAATTGGGTCAATCAACACCAGAAAGAGGGATCAATTGTTCACTCAAATTTCATAACCACATAAACGTTATCCGTGATCACCTCGTTGTGATATTTGATCAAGACAACAACATTTGACGTCGTAACCGTTCTCTTGGCGATAATTCTAAAGATGAATGATATATGAATTTTCTATAAACGTTTTTTATGCCAAAATCTGACCGTACGTGCATATAATGGAAGATCTTTTTAGCATATGTGGAAGAATAAGAACAAGCAACTCCTTACAATTGGATATTACTGATCTAAAGTACGTATTGGCTTTTTAATGAATAATCTATTGCGAAGAATTTGGTTGATCACCTTTGGTGAAGTCCCTCAACCAAACTATATAAAATTTGTATCGTATAATAAAGGAGCATGGTCTCAAGAAGATTTGAGAAGCGTATGGGATGTGGGAGCATGGTCTCTGCATCCATGTATCTTGTGTTTGCTTAGTGGACATCAAACTTCAGTCAAAGAAAAAAAAAAAAAAAGCAAATGTATAATGTTTGAGATTACTAAGTAGTATTGAGACGCCGAATACTATACATATAATTGTGATGGATCAAGTTTTCAGTCATTTTTTTTGGACGTCTCTGGTTCTTTTGTGAAACGTTAGTCGTTATCATTTTTCTTCTTCTATGTGATCTACTACAAAGAAGTGATTTAAGGTAAATTTTGATCTAAAATCACTCATCCAAATTATTTTTTTCTTTATTGTATAGTTAAATAAGTATTTTACATATTTTTGGTCTTTTTTGTATACTTATGTGATTTTGACGTCTTAACACGACGTTACTTATTTTGATTTTTTCTGTTTTAATATGAAGTGTTTTTATTTTAATTGTCAATCTTATCATAGAGATTGTTTTATTCAAGTTAAAAAAAATAGTTTTAATCAAATGCAGATTCAATCAATGACTTTGACGTCGTCAATGTTGCAAATACGAAAACCTGCATATTTTAGATGTTTGAATATATTCATACTTGTATGTTTATGTACTTTGTCATTTTATACTATTAACATGGATGATGCGAGTTTGTTCATAGGTTAATATTATTTTTTGTGGCGACCAGAGTACGAACCCCGAACCTTACATATATTATGCATTGTTCTTAGCTTCTGAGTTAAACTCACGAATACAATATTTTTTATTTTATTTTTGACAACTTTAAATTTATAATGTATTAATATAATATTTAAAGTTGAATGAATAAATATATTATTTTATAGATAAATAAAATAAATGTTATTTTATGCTATTAATGTGTAACCGTTACATTGATTTAACAATTTTAGTATTTTTAACCATTAATAAATGTTTAATTTTTGGAGGATAATTTTTTTTAAGGTTAAATATGTTTTTGGTCCTATAAAATTGAAAATTTCTAGTTTAGTCTTTACTTAATTTTAATAGGGTTTTTAGTCCTTAAAAAAAAAATTACTTCTAATGTTTGTCCCTTTTACAACAAAGTTTGTTTAATTATCCTTAAACTTTTAAATTTTTTAACGATTTTTTTAAGACAAGTTCAGAACACTATGAAAAGTTCATTTACCAAAATTTATTTATTTTTAACATGAAACGAATTAAATATAAATTTTTTAAAACGACAAAATTTAAAAATAAAATTAACAAAATTTGAACGTAGAAATCAAATTTTACAATAATTTTTTGCAGAAAACCTTTTAATAATGCTCTTAACACGTTTACAATTTTTTTTTAAAAAGCTCAAAAATTTAAGCATGAATTAAACAAATTTAAATTGAGAAGCAACTAATACTTTTAATGATTTAACCCATCTTTTTATTTAGAGATTAAGCAAACGGTGGAATATAAAAAAGGCCGGACACGATACGTGTGGGGCTCCACGTGGTCTACTCAGACGAAAGAAACGCATTCTACACACGGGATACGCGTCTCTCTTGTCAATCTGTCACTTGCTCCTCTTTCTGTTCATCGAACCTGATTCTTCACTTCCCATCTTAGCGCGTGCTACACACTTCTTCAATATCCTATTCCCTGCAAACAATCATGAGAAGTAGCCGTTACCATACGCCACATGTCACTTTGCCGACACACTGTTTGTTTGTTTGAGGAGTTCACAATGATCTTGCTGTTGCTGTTCTTCTTCAATTTTCCTTACAACAACTAACACCAACAATATTCATTAATTACTCAAATTATCCACATTTATTAATGTTTTATTTTAAATTTCAACGACATCATTCGAGTCGAATAAGTGAAGTAATTAAAGTTCGAATTCTAACCTACATTTATGTTTATAATTATAATCGGTTGATATATATCAAAAGAGTTAAAATTACGAGACTTCTATCGACTCATTTAAAAATTTATATTAACGTTATTATTCACATTTTAACAATAAAAAAAATGTTAACCAGTGTCTATGAAACATTTGTTAAGGAATTATAAAAAGAAATATTTTATTTATATTTTTAAATAAAAAAGAAAGAAATATTTTATTGAAAATTGTATATTTTATTTTAAAAGATGAAAATGTTTTCTTTTTAATGCAAAACTTAACTTTATTTATTTATTTTTAGTATATTAACTATTAGGACATCGATTAATAAGACTCTAGGACAATAAATATTCAAGAAACATCACAATACAATTTGTAAAAAATATCCAAAAGTTTTCAAATCAATTTGTAGGATATTAAAAACCATAGTATTTTGTCAAATAAAAAGGATCGAATGAATAAAAAAACAAATACAATATTACCATAAATATAAAATATTTGATCATTAACTAGTGAATTTTAGTGTTTTATATAGTAAGTTATAACTTATTTTTGAGAGGAATCATTGTAACTATATACCTAAATTCATAATACTATTGTAGAATGACATTATTCTTCTTTTTGGATGTAATCTAAAAAATAAAACTATTGTTATTATAAACAAAAACTTTTATATAATAATAATGATGATAGCTAAACAAAGAAAGTTGTAGTACCCACACAGAGGCAGTGGTAGAAAGGATGTGAAGAAGCTGTTAAGCGGTCAGCATTAGCGTAACAAGTAAGGATCATCACTGTCTTCTCTCTCTCTTTTTCTCTGTCATTCCATGAAACCCAATCTCAACCATTATCCATTTTTGTTTCTTTCTTTAACATTAACATAGTAGTTTTAGTTCATAGTTGGTGTGTACAAGAGGTAAAGCTACAATTAGCGTGTCCTCTTCGCTTTCGCACGTTTTCAAGATATCCTTTGATTCATCTTTCGTTCTTCATACCTTCATTTTTCTCTAATTCCTCCATTTAAACACGCTTTCATCCTCGGCGACAACTTCAAAGTATCAACTTTTTTTCTTTTTTTTTTTCCAAATTTTCTACTTTCTTATATTGCTTTGTCTTATTACTTTCTAGGATGAAATTACATGATAATTCATGTGAATTTTGAATTTAGCATATCTAGAATGAAAAAAAGTTTCAACTTTCTAATTTTGTGCTCTGTTGTAGCTCAACCCAAATAATAAAGTTTGTTATTTTTAAAGAAATATTTTAATAAATTATTTTCCTTTTGAATGTTTAAAATTTAGGTTAGAACAGAAAATTATGCTAAAAATTGTTATGCTATAAGGTACAAAATTTATTATGTTTTACCAAGAGTTTTGTCCAAAATTAGTTGTGTGTACTGTTAATCTATAATTAAGTTTATTAATTTGTTTTAATTGTTTTGCAGGAAGAGGTGTGTTTAAGACTTTAAGACTAGAAGGGAAAAAAGATGGCTTCACTTGAAGATATTTCTCTTGCAGCTGGAATTAATATTTTGAGTGCATTTATCTTCTTTGTGGCATTTGCTATTTTGAGGCTTCAGCCTTTGAATGATAGGGTATACTTCCCAAAATGGTATCTCAAGGG
>Ga0099826_10003100_pt1 | contig 11127 bp, 3 predicted proteins | sample Mtrugardesep15_FD_76830 | JGI IMG/M metagenome (GOLD analysis project Ga0099826, IMG submission 76830) | Root nodule microbial communities of legume samples collected from California, USA - M. trunc garden sep15 | ecosystem: Host-associated > Plants > Roots > Nodule | place: USA: California...
AAAAAGATTTTTTTTTTAACTAAAACTAGAATCATAACAAAATACATTCACTGTCTTTCTCTTAACTTCAAATCAACATGAGACCCAATACAGCCAAAGTTTTAAATAATGTCTACAATATCAAGGACAAGGATGTAACTACGACAGCACTGATGTAACTATGAATGCACTGAGATGTTTGCTACAATTTAAATTAAAACCTTAAATACAACTTCAAAGAGTAATGCACATGCCAGTAGAATATGAATAGCATAACTAACTTTTAAATTCAAACCAAATAGCAAAAAAGAAAAAAAAAACCATAGAATCGGCATCTCCTAAAATGGAACTAATATCTATTAACTATCTTTCCATTAACCTCCATACAATCCACTCGAAACTTAACACAGTATCAAAGAGTAGCACACAAGCAATCACAACATTAATAACATAACATTTAAATACAAAACCAAATTTGAAATTTGAAAAACAAAATATACCTCAGAATTCAATGTCTGCACAGAGAGAGAAGCATCTGCTCTAGCGTTCACAAAACGCCATTGCATGAGCCTGTTATGCAGGAGTCTCAATGAATGTGCGTCAATTACCCTGTTCTCTCCAATTTTCCCCCTCGGAACATCAACAGCAAAACTCAAAACAGAAGGCTCATTAACAAATCTACTACTCAAACTACTAGCAACACCATTTCTTCCACGACAAGGACTCACACCGCGCAAAGGAGACCTCGGTGATGGTATCCCTAGCTTACTTGGAGAAGCAGGACGAACTGCAGAACGAATTGGCGAACCTTGCAACCGATTATTCACAATTCCACGTGGAGACGATGCAGGACTATCGAACACTGATTTTTTAGGCAACAACAGCTTAGGAGGAACAGTTGATCTGTTTCCAATTCCACCATTTCTGGAAGGAGGATTAGTAGCCTCTTGCAAGAACCTAGCCGGAACAACAATCGCTCGAGCTGATCGTTGCGGTTTTCCACCTCCATAATCCTGTACTCCAGAAGAACTGCCAGAAGTAACACTTTCATTATCAGAAGGAACAAGTTCAGGTTCAATTACAGGCTCAGATCCACCATTTTTGTTGCTTTCCGATCTCAATGTAGCACCATCGTGAGAAACTCGAGGATCCAATAACGAATTCCGCAATGACCTAACCACATTGCTTCCAAATCCATTCGAATTTCTCAACGAAACACCACAATCCAAGCTTCTATTCATGAAATTCGCTTGATTCTGTTGTGATTTCGCCGGCCACCGGTGCTGATCCACTGACCTAGAAATCGAATTTTCTGTTTGATCAGAATTTCCATTCACTCTTCCTCTTCCAATTGTCGGTGTCGTAACCGTCGCCGGAACCTTCCTCCTCTCCGGTGTACTTTTCCTCAAACTCTGCGTCACCGTCGCTGGCGGCGGTTTCGCTTTACTAACCGGGATCGAAAACGATTCTCCCTGAAACGAAACAGATAAACTTCTCGCCGAAGTAAACAACATTTTCTGAGCAACCGGAGTCTCACCGTTAGGCCGAGGAGTTCCTACCCGTTGCCGATGCCGCTCCGTCGACTGAGATCGTTTCACCGACGGCGTAACCGTCACCGGCGTCGTCAATTTCTGTTTCGTCGAATTCACCGTTCTATTCACCAACGGCGAGTTAGTTCTTCTCGGCGGCGACGAAAACGACGAAGAAGAAGATGAATACATGTAACGAGAAGTAACTTCTCGTGCTTTCGGTTTTCGTACAATTGCATTGTCCGATTCAGAAGGTAACAACGGTGGCCTCGTTGGTGTTGAAGCTCTCTTCGTATTTTTCGTCGTCGTAGTTGTTGAAATCGCAGTAACCATTGTTTTTTTTTCAAAAATCTAATACGAAATGTACGAAACGAAATTCATCACTCATCACGCTTAGAGTAATGTAGCAGAGAAAGATTTGCGAGCGTGATTTTTTCGGTATGAATTAATGAAGAGATTGAAAAATGAGAGCGAAAATTTGACCGTTACGTTGTTATGGTGTGAAGAGAATAGTGTAACTGTCGTTCGTATTAGTATTAGTGTGAGAGAGAGATACACGCAGCGTGATTGTGGTTTTGGATTTGGGAAAAATTAACACCGAAAATGTGAAGGTGGAAGGTGAAGTACCAGAAAGAGTGATGTCAAAATTGTACACACGTACGCGCGCGTTGTTGATGAGAATAAATGCACTCGCCGTGACTTCGGTTCTTCTTCTTTTTCTAGGGGTCAACAAGTTATTAAGGTTGAAGAGAGGGCCTATCTAATAATTTTCAATTTAATTGTAATAAATCTTAAAGGAGTGTATTTTTTTTAAAACATCAAGCAAATCTCAATATGTGACACTTTTGTCTTAAAAAAATGGAAGGGAAGGATTGACTGCATTTAATGATATTTTACGCATTGAGACATTAATGATAGAAACATTTTATAAGAAAATACGACTTTTGAACTCTACGAATAGAAAATCTTTGAAAAATCTTAAACATTGGATGTGAAACAAATTGGATATAATTAATGGGAAATAAATTATTTCTTGCATTTGAGACTATTAATTTATTTGTTTTGTTTTGTTTTTACATTTAAGACCGAAAGGAGTATGTGACATTTTTATGTAAATATTTGTCTTTTTTTGGGATGATTCGGTAGTTAAATAAAGTATCACCAATAATTATTCCTCCGTGAATCAAATTTAGATTCTAATGAATGATTCGTCATATTGAAAACTTATTAATTATTTGAGACAATAGCTTGTTCGTATATTTGTCAGTTTATATGAAAACTATCGATAAATAAATTTATAATTAAAGATCTAAAGTGAGGACTTTTGTTGATCTCTAACTCGTGCCTATGAAAAATTATTTGTTAAACAATGTCCATTCTTAAAATGAATTTAAGTTAATACGAGAGATTAATTTTTATAATTACATACGAAAAATATTTTTTATTTTATAAAAAGAGCTAGAACTTTCGTAGTTTATCAATTTTTGTCAAAAAAAAAAACTTCAGTAGTTTAACCCTGAGGTCGGTTCGATAAGAACCTCCACTTTAACCTACATCCTATTTTAAGGTCATACTATGATGATTATCAATAAAATCAAATTCAAGCTAAATGTAAATATGTTACATTTAGGTCTTGTAAAATCTAAACTCAGTTCATCAATCTATTTATATTAGGAATGAATTGGAGTAGGGTAGTTTTGTAAATGCAAACAAGTTTACGTCATTTTGTAGTGGATTCATGGGGCTTGACCCTTGTGCCTTAGTTGACACGCCATTTTTTTTATTATGATACTAAAATAAAATAAGTGTAGTTAACGATGAAAACGACGTCGAGGAAGAGTGAAGAGGTATAAAGAACAAACCTTGAAGTTGGAAATGGATATTTGCGTTTTGCCGTGGGAAAGAATCTTCAGAAAGACGTTACGCAAACAACACTGTTTATGAATTTTGTAAAATCGTCATTTATGAGAAAAATCAAAAGTAGCCGTTTCGCTTTTGATAATGGAGTAATGAGCAAAAGTTAGAATAAACTTCATATTTTTTTTTCTCAATGACAATAATACTTCCCTCCGTCCTATATTATAAGAAGAAAAAAAAATCACACTTCTTAAGAAAACTAAAACATAGTAGTTTGTAACATAGTTTTTTGTGTTATCTTTGAAATAAGTTTTATAGGAAGATGTAAAACTAATTTTCATTGGTTGTTGATTATTGAGAAAATAAAAGAGACAACAAATTGAATGTATTTTGCTTTTAATTTCCTTTAGAAAAGATAAAAGTGGATCTTTTTTCTTATAATTTGGGACAAAGAAAATAATTTTTTTTTTATAATTTAAAACGGAGGAGGTATTACAGTGTACAAACATTACTTTATGATTATTAATTGAGTTTTGGAGCTTCCACGATTTTAAGGTTGCTTTGACACTTGTTGATTTTTAACCTCTTATGCTTTCTCAAAACTTGCGGTCCATTTTGTAAATTTGATATTTTATATGCTGCGAGAATTGCCAACAATTTTTTTTCTTGACTGTGCCAATAATAACATTAGAAGCTTCTTATATCTATCAAAATAGTAGAGTAAATTACATTCATTTAAGGTTTTGTTAAATAACAACAACATCTCCTATAGTTTTCAACTAAATATTAATCTTCCTTAAATTTTATTTAAAATGACAAACACCTCCCATCCGTTTAACTCGCTGTTAACACCGTTAGTTGTTTTCGGTTTTAAAATGACAAACACCTCCCTTTCTTTTAACTCGCCGTTAACACTGTTAGTTGTCTTCGGTTAATTAACTTCTTATGATTTTATTATATTGGTGCAATTAACTTCTCCACCTTTTATTTGCTTCGATCAAAGATTTCATAGAAACTGCAAGGAACTTGGTAAAGTGGTATTGAAGAAGTAGCGTTTTATTTAGGTAATCAAGATCAACTTCTAATTAGCAAACATAAGGTATAATTGAGATATGGAAAGTATATAATCGATCAAAGAATGACATTAAAGGACTAACTAACAAAGCTTAATCCCAACATAACTTTACATCAAATAGTCTTACCCCCTTTTATAACTTGTCAATCAACCAACCATATGTATAAAAACTATTGCACTTATCATGCCACTTTCCAGCTTTCTCTCTTCTCGCCTTTCTGCTCGATACATTTCTGAGTCAATTCTCCCCTTTCTTTGTTGTCTCTTTGGTAGTGTTCCAATGAAAATTTTGTCTTTAGGAGAAATATTGTCCCTTTGAGAAAAACACTGTTCCGTCCGTTTAAGAATGGTCATAGTATAACACTTTAAAGTGGTTATAATACCATTGTCCATTCGTTTTAATAGTGGTCATAATATTATATTAGAGTGGTTTTAGTATCATAGTAGAGTGATCATAGTATCATACAAGAGTAGTCTTAATCCTGTATTAGAATGATCTTGACACCATATCTAAGTGTGTATTTCTATAACAAATTTTGCACTGCAATAGGACCCGATACAATTGTAGTCATGCTGTTTTATTCCAAAGACGTTGTAGTTGATAATCTGTTTACATAATTATGAATGGTGTCACAAATTATTTTAAAAAGAGTCATCTAGTTCATAAGTCATCCCAATAATCTCTTCGGTTGTTCAGAAATAATTTTTGAACCATGTTTAATTATTGTTCCAACAAATATCTTAACTAGATTTCACTTCACCTTTGGAGTACCGGTGACCAATATGGCTATATAGTTCGAAATTTTATTCCTTCAAGAAAAAGAAAAAGTTTGGCATTTTATTCGTAGCATTTCTTGGATCGTTAAATAAATTTTATTAAAACATTCATAAGTAGTGTGTTAAATTGAGTTGTGACCAAACATTAAACGTCAAAAGAAGTTCAATAAAGGTGATATAAGGAGTGAGAGTGATCAATTTATTGTGTCACCACTAAAGCATGTAAGTCAAAAGATATGGGTCGTCAAATGTTTTAAAATGTACTAAAATCGCGCAATTAAAAATATAGAGGATAAAACTGCAATTGGAAAAATGATAAATACAACGAAGAAACCAACCACAAAAGATACCGAATAGCCGTGATTGGTTACCAATCACCACTTCGAGGTGATTTTTGTAAATTCCGGGGATGAAGTCATTCAATACGTTTTATTTCAAATCCACTCTCCTGAGATTCCATGAAAACAAATTTGGTATATATAGCAGCAATGTTCTTTCACCAAAATAAGAGATCAGAACTGCATTTAAGCATATATTTTGTTTCAAAATGAGTATGTATCTCCATCTTTGTGTATGTTATACCACTTTTGTGTAAGGTTTCGCACAGGGTAAAACGAAGGCCCTACGTGGAAGTTGGCTATGGGAGTGGGATAGCATGGGAGACACTTAAATTTACAGAAATATTATGGACAGCTAGCTACACATGCATGCATTCACTTTTAACGCAAAAGATATATAAGAGCTATCATGTATAATCTTTAGGACCACCCAAAAGCAAACTTCCTTCTTATGCACTCAATTTCATTATGGTTCATATCTTTTCCTTTGTACAAATTGACCAAAATAGAATAAAAAATTCGTCAAGAAAATAATTTAATTCCCATAAATCACTGTAGATTCTAGTTAATAAAACTCCTCATTTCCAATTATCTAGTTATAAACGAAAATAAAGAGAAATTGCATATTATTATTTCTATATGTTTGTCATCAATCAAATGTTTTCTGTTAGTGACTTGGGGATGTCAGGGTTATTAAGTATTCATTTGTTTTGGTAAAAAAAAAATGAACTTATTTCAGAAATTAGAATACAATTTGTTTGTGCTGGTTGTAAACTAATTTTTTTTTAATTGACAAATATTAATAGTTAGTTTGTTATATTATATTTTAATCATTCGTCTTAGTTTAAACATATATAGAATCTCCAACTCATATTCTCTTAGTTCAAACGATCCAAATTAAACGATCTACATTAAGGAAATTAATTCATGGTCCATTTATTGAAATCAAAGTATCCAAATTTTAGTGTAGAATTGATTTTTTTTAAAATAAAAATATCAATTATAAAATATGGATCATCCTACCATAATCTAATATAGCATATACATGAATGCAAGAATTTTTCGACTGCAAACAATCCGAGATCATTCTTCGTTTCACTGACCATTTTTGAAGGCCATAGATAATTGATGTTTTCTTTAATTAGCAAAACTTATTGATCAACTTTATTCTAAGCAAGATATGCAAAGAATAGACCAAAAAGAGTACAACTATAAAAATAAAAATAAAAATAAAAGGACTGGTGGGTAAAGTTGGTCATTCTCTACCCATAGGGCCCATCCTCTCCATGAGAAGAGTATTAATTAGAGATGAAGACAGCTTTCTAGAATATTTTTTACAAAACAATCATTTTGTCGATAGAATAGTGAGAGAACAAGGAAAACAAATCTCCAAATAATGGCGAAATTGGCTTTCGTAATTCTAATTATGTACTAAATTCTGGCTATTTGTCTAATGAGAATGCTAATGATGGTGTTATCACTGTTTTATTGCAAATACAACAATCATTGTTTAACATGAATTGCGATTTGTATCAGTCTATCACAATCTTTATTCCAACAGAAAGAAGGAATAAGGTTTCCTTGATATGATTTTGCTAGCTAAGCAAAAACCATCACTTTTTTGGATGCTCCTACATGTAGTGTCTTTGTCATGCACCAGTAGGAATGTACAGCACAGTCTCTTCTAATTTACTACCCATTCACATAATTTGGATCCTTTATGCCCAGGGCTGTCCTAAGGTCAGAATCAGTAGGGTAAGGGCCTTATACCACCTTTTTACTTAATATTCTTAACTATATTTTTTAAAAGAAAATGATGCCTCTTATATAACTTATGAGCTCTGTGAAAAAGAAAAAAACTTACGTCAGAGAAATCATAGTACCCTTTAATTTATAATAAGAAAAGTATATTGAGCTCAAAACACTAACCATGTTGGATACTTCCAATTGTATTAAACAATTAATTAATATTTTTTTTAGAAACAATTATTTGTTTTTTTACCAAAACAATTTTGTATTTTTTACTATATTAATATATACATATGATAATAGCGTAAATAATCTTTTTGACAAGACAATATCATAATAAGTTAATAGACGAATACTGCTTTTATTATTGTTTTCAATTACTTGTGTTTTAAAAATATTTTAAATTTGAGATTTGTACTATTTTTAATTAAGGTGGTAAGGCACAATTTGACACAAGAATATAATTACTATGGACAGAAAAAAGAAATTTTTCTTATCACCCCTCCCAATTTGATTTTGTTAGTACTCAGACACTCGTCTCGGCATATTTAATGACTAGAGAATATCGTATGTGTCGTATGTATTGGATTATAATGGGGGATGAAATTTCTGAACACTGCCTACTATTGTATTATCAATTAACAAAAGCAGATAAACTTTCCATAAAGTACTAATATAATTTTCTCCTACACTTATCACCGATTCAAGTATATATTTTAGTTTAAGCAACACATCACTTTGCCGCTTTCATAAACTTGGTCAGCTCGAAAGCATATCAATATCAGTATGACTAGATCACTACTAATTAACGAGAAAGTGAGTAGAATTGACTAGGACAACGAGTTTGAACACATTTTAAGAAAAGGCAAGTACAATATCACAAGAGGAAGAAAAGTAATGTTTAAGTGGTCCGTTTAAACTTTAAAGCATGTGTTATGATTAGTTAAATCAGTAACCGAACAACCACATGACTGAAATTACGTTATTATAGATTAGATGATATGAAAGCATCATCACTTGACAAACACTTCAAACATTGATTTTTAGCTCCTATATTCAAGTAGCTTTCCATTGACCTTAACGAACTATTGTTTACCACTTAAATTGATGGGTCTAGGGTAAGGGGCAATACTACGACAATGTAGCGAAAGACATGCATATTTAGTGTCTGATACGTTCTCAACCGAGTTGTCTTAGAGTGTGGATTTTTGTTTAAGGCAAATATAAATAAAATACGAAAAAATGCTAAGAAGAAGCAAATATAGTAATTATGTCTTGGAACTTGTGTAATCAATACCTTAAAAATTAAAAAAATGTTATTTTGTATATAAATTTTTTACTTTTAAGTTCCTTAACAAGTGCCTAAGGGTTACATAGCTTCAACAAATGATGTTTCGCTTGGTCCCATTGTTAATTTGTTATGAAATGGATAAAATGACATGGTATAGTTAGGTTTCGAACAATAAGCTCCCTATAACATTATATTATATCTTATGAAGACCGACTCAACAAGACCTGGAGAGAAAAGTTAATGATAAAAAAAGAAGAGGAACATTAAGGCAGAAGTAGATTGATGATGTTGGGTGGGACTCCTCAATTTACCCCACATGCTCCGCCCTAACTTAATTAGAAAACAAGAAGTGTTTTCATCCCCTAATTTTTCTATGACCACACACATATAACCAAATTTATTCCTTTTGGATTTTAAAGTTTTGGGGACATTCATTATAAGAAATCCGTCAATTTTTCAGGGATGAAATCCTTGGTAAACGTGTTAAAAGCTCTAGCAAAACGACATTTTGCAGGGACAAAATCCATGGCAAAACAACTCGTTGCAAAATTAAAGTCAAGAGCATAACCCCTGACAAATTTGCTAGGGACGGATCCCAAACAAAACCCTTGGCTTAACCCCTGTCACTTGTTCTAGTTGATTGCATTTGTCAAGAACTTTGCGAGGGACATGCCTCTGTCAAACTGTTTTCTTTTTTATAAAAAAATTAAAAATTCAATAAAAAGTTTCTTCTTAAATAATTTGATTTAAAAATTTGAATTATTTTTTCAATTCATTTACAAAAATTAAAACACTACTAATATTTTATTTCAAAAAAATAATATTTATAAAAAAATATTTTCACAACCATAATAATTCTAAAAATATAAACATAAGTTGCATGTCTCAAAATAATCTACCATTGCACAAATTAACGTAAACAAAGTAGAAATACGAACCATTAATACCACAATAAGATACAAAAAGTCAGTATAACATTATTCGATCATAAATAAAACAAATTACGGATAATGAAGACATCACAAATATTCAAATCTTCTTATAAGGTTACTACAACATAAATGTAAGGGGACTATAGGACTCCATTGGTAAATAAATTTTTTTGTTTAATAATTGAAATAGCTACATAAAAATGAGGAAAATATTAACCAAAAATCCTTGAAAATGCCTTTGGATGTGTAGTAAATCAAGTGCTTCGATTTTTCTCGATTATTAGATGATGCTAGTGTTAATTCAAACTTGAGAAGCTTTGTATATCAAATCCTGGTGTGATACTTGTTTATGTTTCTCATTATTTAAGAAATAGTACTTAACCTAAACGAAAAACCAAACATATGCTTCTCAACAAAGTAGGAGTCTATGTATTTGTCTAGACTTAGAAGAACAATTATCAACCATTAAATCAAAAGCATATGGTTGGAATCAAAAAGTTTCATTGAAACACATTGATCTCTTCCCGGTCTTTTGTTTCTCATAAACCCATTTTACATTTTTATCTTCAACCCACAATCATCTCCAACATATTTTCACAAAACACTTGAATCACCCGTTAAAAAATCTAGAGAATAATCTTGCACACAAATTCAACAAACACCAAATATTTCAAATCCAAAAACTTGAAAACCGTTTTCTCATTTCTTCACAAACTGAAACACAAAAAACTACGTACTTGTTTGTGAGATTCAAAATAGAACATTAGAAAGAAGAACAATATCACACACATCATAATTGCTACGATCACGAGGGCGATGCTTAAATCAACCATATTAGTTCACGATATTAAAATAGAATTGCAAAATTTTGATTTGAAATTTGGGATTTAGGTTTGTTTGGATTCGATTCAAATAGAAAAAGAGAGGGAAATGGACAAATGATACACTAGAGAAAAAAAAACACACGTTTTTTCAAATGAAACTATTTGAGTCAAAACATATTCTCTATTTTGGATTAAAACTTCATCTCTTCACTTGAATATTTAGCGTTGTGTGAGTTCCGAAATCCAACTCACCTAAGTTAAAAGTCACAATACCATTATTTTTTATTTTTTACAATTTTTTCCATTAGTTTTTGTGTGAGTTTCGTCATTTTAAAGTAATAATAGATACATCTCTGCGAGCTTAACTCAGTTGACAGAGATATTGTATATTATATGCAGCGGCCGGAGTTCGAACCCCAAACACCCCATTTTTCTACATTTAATTAATTGGGTAAGCTCTACCCACTACGCTATTTGACAAAAAAGAAAAAGTTATAATAAATACAAATTAAAGAGTCCCTGTGAGCTTAGCTCAGTTGGCAGAGACATTATATAATTTATGCAAGGGCTGCGGTTCGAACCCGGACACCCCAGTTCTCCATATTTAATTGTGTGAGTTCTAACTAGACAAAAAAATACAAATTGAAAAAAGAAATGATAGAAATAAAATGGTTAAAAATCAATAGAAAATATCAGATTGAGAAAGAAAAAAATAATTAAAAATTGTTTATCTTCTCATGGAAATATGACATTAACAAAGAAAGAAAAGAGAAAAG
>Ga0099826_10003101_pt1 | contig 11126 bp, 8 predicted proteins | sample Mtrugardesep15_FD_76830 | JGI IMG/M metagenome (GOLD analysis project Ga0099826, IMG submission 76830) | Root nodule microbial communities of legume samples collected from California, USA - M. trunc garden sep15 | ecosystem: Host-associated > Plants > Roots > Nodule | place: USA: California...
AAGATGGTGTGATGACTTTGCTATGAATTATAATTGTTCTTAAAAAAATAAGATAGTGAATCAAAAGAGAACATCACGTGAATAATCATATTTGTAAGAAACATAAACAAAAACAAAGATCTTGTTGTTCCTGAACATGCCCATAGGGATGGCAATATGGGCCAGCCCGCCTCGTTTAGGCCCAGCCCGCTATTAGCCCGCAAAAACGGGATGGGGTGGGGCGGGCCAACTTGAGGGGGTGGGCTCAAACTCACACCCCGCCCCCACCTAAATGCGGAGTAGCGGGCAGACCCGTCTACTTTTTAAAATATTTTTTTTGTCAATTGTTATTAACAAATATGCTGCTATTATAAGAACAATAAATTCAATATAAAAACTCTAACATTAAACAAATTTCAAAATAAATGCATCATACATCCAACATAAAACAAATTACAAAATAAATCCAACAACATGAAATAAGTCTCAATAAAATGCAGTGGCGAATCAATTTTTTTCAAGAGGTAGTGGACTAGTGATGAATCACTTATCACTATTAGTGAGGGTGGGACAATTTGAGGTTTGGTTGGTATCATTTGGCCCAATTGTGTTATGGGGTGTGTAAATTAAAAATTTGGTCACTAATAGTAAAAAAAAGAAAGTTTAATAAGCTCGCCCACCCCGCCATGACCCGCTTTTCCAGCGGGCTTAACAGGGGCGGGCCAACTAAAGAGATGAGCACAAAATCTCACCCCAGCCCGCCTAAAATGGCGGGTTAAACGGGCTGACCCGACGGACCGGGCCCGTTTTGCCACCCCTACATGCCCATGGTGGTTTTAGTATTGACAATAGAAAAGGAAGGAGCATAAAGAGGCGAGATGGTAAATATATAGAAGGGTAATCTAGTATATGTAATGTATAATAGGACTCAATTAATTTAATGATCTTAATTGTTGTTTATAGTGATTTACCAGTAAGGGATTTGATAGAGCCCTCACCCTAGAATCCACCCAATTAAATAACTTAATTGCTTAAATGGTTTATTACATAGATATCCTAGATTTAATTTTTAATCCTTAACAAAATCGCACTTTTTATTCTCTATGATATTTTCCTTCAACATTTTTAAAGACTACAAATACCAAAAAAACTTTACAAGAATTAAAATGTTGATTAAATTTTGTAGAAAGACTAAAAATTTTGAAGAAAATATTTACAAAATTAACCCTTATTTAAATAATCAGATAAAATTTAATCAATAAACGTAAAAAGACCCGACACATCAGTGTTCGACACAAAAAAAACATATTAAGTTTCTAAAAAATAAATAAAAAAAGTAGAACATATTAATGGATTCCAAATGTACTTTGTATAACAGTTTACGAACCCAGTTGAAATCCGTTTCTTACTTTCATTCATTTTTCTCTTGCTCGGTTCTCTTTGTCCATACCCTCCCCATTCTCCTATTCACTTCCTCACTTTCTCGCCGGAATTTTCTCTTTCTTTCCCGAGAATCTCCGGGGAAAATTTCCGGAACTCGATCAAATCCATATTCAGGTAATCTTTCTTCACTGTTTATCACCTCATCGTTTCACTTTGGCTATCGTTTTCGTTGAATTCAACGAAGATTTTGTAATTTTTTCAATTTTTTAGGTTTTAAGAAAACCCTAGGTTGCTTCTTCATTGCGGGAATCTCCGGGGAAAGGTTCCGGAACTTGGAAAAATCCGAATTCAGGTAAAGTTTCTTCACTATTTATCCTAAAAGGTTTTGTAATTTATTCAATTTTTTAGGTTATTTTTCTCTGTTGGGCAAACCCTAGGTTGCTTGATTTTTAGAGATAATTGATTTTTGAGTTGATGAATTGTAGATTTGGTGTGGAGTTGAGGTGAATTTGATTGATTTGAATTTTAGATGCGGTGTTGTTCAATTTTATAGGTTTTCGCAGTTTCGAAAAACCCTAGGTTGCTTTCGGAAAACACTAGTTATTAGTGAGGATTGATTTTTGAATTGATGAATTGTAGAGTTGGTGTGAAATTGAGGTGAATTTGTTGTTGTTGATTCGAATTTCGGATGTTTTGTTGTTGGTGGTGGCAGTGAGTGAGTAATGCTGTTTGATTAATTTGAATTTGGTTTTGAAAACCCTAGGCTGCTTGATTAATAGTGAGAATCGGTTAGAGTTGATAAATTGTAGATATGGTGTGGAATTGAGGTGAATTTGTTTTTGTTTTGAGATTCATAGCTCGTTTGGATTGGCGTATTTTCGAGCTTATTCAAAATAGCTTATGCAAATAAATAAGCTTTTATGTATTATTATTCATAAGCTTGTTAAGGTAGTTTATGTAAAAACAACTTATGGAGATACAATTTTCGTTTGTGAGAACTTGTGAACTGACATAAAACTTGTACATTTGCATAAACTAAGCTAAAAAATAAGCCAATCTAAATGGGCCCTCAAATGTTTTGTTATTGTTTTTGTTGTTGTCTTGGTGGTGGTGATAGAGAGTAGATGTTGTTAGATTGATTTGAATTTGGTTTTTAAACCCTAGGTTGCTTTGATTTTTAGGGAGCACTGGTTTTTGAGTTTATGATTGTAGATTTGGTGTGAAATTGAGGTGTATTTGATTGATTTGTTGTTGTTTGTGGCAGTAGTGGATATATGCTGTTTGGATTGATTTGATTATTGATGTCGTTGGAACCGACACCGTTGGATCGAAAAAGCTCGTCATTGAGAGAGAGGAAGCAGGGGAGTTCAGAGTCTTTAGGATCAGTAGCAAGATGGAGAGGTTCACCCTCACCTTCTCATCATAATCGACGGCCGCATGAGTTTAATCGGTCTGGTGATTTTCGAAGACTGGCAGGTAGTTATTTTGAATATGTTTTTATGGTTTTGGTTGTAATTTATGATTGAGTTTTTGAATTTCTTTGATTTTGGAACTAATTAGTATATTGATAGCCCTTTTGTTGTTTGTGATTTGCTGTGATACGATCTTTTTGTAATTTATGATTTTTTGATTTCTTTGATTTTAGAACATATTAGAGTATTGATTCCTATTTCACCCTTAATGTCTTAAGGATTAGCTGTATTCTAGTTTTGGTTGGTTTTTAAACTTGTCAATTTCTTTGAGTTTGGAACAATTAGGGTTTTGATTACTCTTTTGTTGTTATTGTCTTAAGGATTGACTGTAATTTGATTTTTGTTTGTAATTTATGATTTTTGAACTTGTCTATATATATATATATATATATATATATATTTTATATTTTGGAATTAGTTAGGGTTTTGAATGCTCTTTTTCTGTTAATGTCTTGATAATTAATTTTGTTTTTTGTGTGAGAATTGAGAAATGTAGTTTATCAATATTAATTTCTTATTCTTTTTTCTAATTCCAATTTTTGGTTTGAATGTTTTTTGAAGGTCATCGTAGGATGGGTAGTTGGCAGCAATTTCCAGAAGAACGTGAACACATGTTTTCTCGTTCTTCTGACAAGAAGTTGGAGGAAGATAACTATCGGCCGTCATTCTCTCGAGGAGATGGAAGGTATGAAAGGGGAAATAAGGAAAGTAGAGGATCCTTTAGCCAGAGAGAATGGAGAGGACGTTCATCAGAAAATGTGAACTCTCCAAATATGTCCAGGAGGCAAATCGGTGCAAGTAATGACCGCAAGTCAGTTGATGATACATATTCCTCTCGTCCGAATTCCGACTTAGTAAATACTTGGGAGCAACATCAAATGAAAGACCAACATAATAAGATGGATGGTGTTAATCGGTTTGGTACAGGTCAAAGATGTGATAGGGATAGTTCTCTGGGTACAGTTGACTGGAAGCCACTTAAATGGACCCGACCTGGATCTTCACGAGATCCTGGTTTTAGCCGTTCAAGTGGCATGAGGAGCTTAGGAGGGGCAAATTTGTTGGGAAGCTGTGAAGGGAAGGTTGGGTTGCAACAAAAATTTGTAACTGCTGATGAGTCATATTCAAGGGAAGCTGCTACATTTCGTACATCGTCTGCTCCATCTGAAGAGACAAATTCTAAGAAGAAGCCTAGGTTAAATTGGGGTGAGGGACTTGCAAAGTTTGAAAAAAAGCAAGTTGAGGGGCCTGAGGTAACTTCAAACAAAGATGACCCTGTCTCACCTCCTTTTAATATGGAATCCAGTAATTTCCTCAGTCCTGGCTTAGTAGATAAAAGCCCAAAAGTTTCAGGACTCGCAGGTTGTGCATCTCCTACAACTCCATCTTCTACACCTTGCAGCTCTTCACCAGGTATTTTGGTTTTCTTATTACTGTTTATAATTTTATAATCTTTTTATCCCTTGTGTGAGTATGGTACCATATCAAAGCAACTTGATTGGTAGAAGTGTTTACTATTGTATGTGAAGTAACATCTCTGGCCCACCTCAGTGTATATCTTAGATTGCGTGTGTGTGTTCAGATTTGTATTAAATGAATAAATAATACTCTGATATTTGGCGAGTCGTTTATTCAGGTGTTTGAATATGTATGTTATTTTCCCTACTATGCATGGTTTGTCTAAATCGAGTTTCACCTTGTAGCAGGTGCAGATGATAAATTATTTGGAAAAGCTGCAAATTTGGACTGTGATGTTGAAAATTCGGGTCGTTCACCTGATCCTGGTTCTCAAAGTCACCTGCAGATGTTTTCTTTCAATTTAGAGAAGGTGGATATTGATTCATTGACTAGGTTGGGCTATTCTCTTGTTGAGCTATTACCACAATTTGATAATCTTAGCTCTGTCGATTGTAGTGTATTAAGTTCCACCACAATGAATAAGTTGATGTTGTTGAAGGCTGACATTTCAAAGTTACTAGAGGTGACCGAAACTGAAATTGATTCACTTGAAACTGAACTTAGATCTCTAAAATCTAAATCTGAGGGTAGATTTTCATGTTCGACAGCGGTTGGCTCTTTGGTATGTTGCAATTCAAAATCTTGTGATAAACATGTTGGAGCTTCTGACAAGGTTGCTCATTTTGAGCCATTGCAAATTGTATCTTCTGATGACCTTATTGTGGAGAAGACACCTCTTTCTTCTAACTTGCTTGACAATCCTGGACCTGCAAGGTCTAAATTTGTAGAGCATCTTCCCATGATTAATGCAGTCTCTAGATGTGATGTGGGGAGATATAGTAATTGCTCTGAAGGCTTGGATGGAATTCAATCTACATCTGTACAATGCTTAATTCCTTGCACTTATAGGCATGCTGCCAATGTTTCTGCTTGCGGTGACAATAATTCATCTTTGGAGGTTAAAAATGGTGTGGATGCTAAGTCTAGTGTGAGCTTCTACTCTAGCACTGAGGATAATTTATATGATAAAGTTATTTCATGCAATAAAAAAATTGCAAAAGAAGCATCTGAAGTATTTGCTAAGTTATTGCCTGAAAAATGTCGCAAGAACGATAATATCGGAGCTAGTAGTGGTTTATGCTCTCATGATGGCACATTTATTATGGAAGGATTTGCAAAGAGAAGACGATCAGCAAGATTGAAGGAAAGAGTTGTAGCACTTAAGTTTAAAGCATTGCAACACTTGTGGAAAGAAGACACAAGCTTACTGTCTACTAGGAAACACCGCCCAAAATCTCACAAGAAAATTGAATTAGATCTACGCACCACCAATAACAGTCATCAGAAGAAGCGGTCTTCTTTTCGTTTTCCTTCCCCTGGTATGGATACTTTATAATTGTCACATTTACATTGATTTTGTTGTGTTTTATATTACATAGATTTGTTGTTGTTATGGACAGAACTTATTGCCATTGTTTAATTCATGTAATCCATCATAGTTAGTGGGAAACAACTTCAATTGTTATTGTTGTTATTTTATTTAATCATATATTCAGACAATTACGACATTATGCTTTACCTTGGTTTCATAAGGCCTTTGGTGCTTTGTATTGCAATGACTGTTAATTCTTTAATGATGGTGATGATGTTTTGGTGCTTCATATCTGTATACCCTGTGTGGTGCTATTAATCTTCTGGTGACATCAACGAGAAATATTTAGGACTGTGTAGAATAACAATCTAATATATTTCATTTTTAGTTTACTTAATTTTGTATTAGGCGTCAACCATGTTAAGTAACTAACATGCTTGTAAATTATTAGACCTTCATAATATTAATACCATGTGATGTGATGAATCAAACCCTAGGTCTTGCAGCATTTCACTGATGCTTATGTCTATTAGGCAGTAGTTTTAGAATTTACATGTGTCTAATATGGACAAGAACAAGTGAAATAATGGCTTGAAAATAATTAGTGTTAATAAAGTAGTATGTTGATGTAAAGTTGTGTGTACATTACTCCTTAAGCCAGAGAACGTAATTTTCCAGAACCCTTTTGAAATATTTTCGTGTTAATTTAGAATCTTGGAGAATCAATAATTAGCTCCTTGAGTTACTATAAGATAAAAATGTTTTTTAACGTCCCATCTTGTGAACTACATGGACTTATCGCTCATTAATTTCACACATCCTTTTCATCAACAAAATTTATTCTTTTATGAGATATGCGAGAGACCGGTAAAATAAAGAAAAGAAGATGGCGCAACTTATGTGAGTGTGTACTGTTTCTCTAGTGCTTTACTCTTGTTTGTACTAATTGAAAAGACCCACATCCCACATCGAATAGAGAAATGACCTCTAAAGAGTTTATAAAGAGAGACAACCTTCACCTCACAAGCCTGTTTTATAAGAATGAGTTAGACCCAATATAAAACCTAGTATAGTATTGAATTCTATCTCAGGCCGCCTACCATTTATATCACACAACAAGCACAATAGTGTTAGGCTTGAGGTTGTGTTGATAATAGTGGCGAATGAGTTAGACCCAATATTGAACCTAATATAGTATCAAATTCTATCTCGGGCCGCCTACCATTTATATCACACAACAAGCACAATAGTGTTAGGCTTGAGGTTGTGCTGTTAATAACGGCGCAATTGTGGAGAGGAAAGGACCTATGGTGCAATGCTTTTTACTAGATATTGCGTTCAACGGCTGTGGTGTTCACAGCCATGAATCGCAGAAAAATCACAGCCAAATAGCCCTTTTGCAGCCGCATCTTCATTAGGGAGGCCACAATCTTCCATTTTCACTTTCCCGGACACAATCATTCGTTTTCCAGCTATTACCCTCACATGTCGAGAAGAAACAAAAAAGACACATGAAAGAAAAAAAAGAAGATATAGGAAGAAAGAAAGGCTGATGGCTAAAAGATGCAGTGTGCGGCAGAAACAATTGGGTGGCGGCAGAGAAGAGGCTGCATACCTTTTGGAGAAGATGAGTTTCGTTTTAGGGTTTAGGGAGTGGACATCTCAGTTGGAGGCTTTGTTTCACATAATGGGTCTACAATAAACCAAACAATGGGCCATATATTTCCTAATATCTATAAATATTCCTGTGGGTATAAAAGTGTAAAAACATAGGCAGTCAATCTCGGATAGCGATGCAAAGAGGCTGACCCCAAAAGTGGGTTATCAGGATGACCACTATATGATAACTTTTTGGACAAATTACATGAATAAGACTATAAATATAGATTCACTGTAAAATTAAACAAATTACTCCAAACTTACGAAACATTTATTTATAAATAGAAATAAAAATCCTTGAGTCTTGGTCAAAACATGCATTAAATACCGACAAAACTTAAATGAATGTTCTAGCATGGGAATAGAAAAAGAGGAAACAGAAGAACAAATAGAACAAATGGAGGGAATGAAACAATATCATAACAGAGTACAAAGTAAAGAAAAAATGAAAGGAGGAAACAGTGGATGGTGGGCTGTGCAGCGGCTGGTTAGCAGAGCTGGCTCGCAGAAAATGGAAGAGAAGTCTGGAAAATATGATGTTCTTGCACCGGAAGAGTTCACAAAAGTAAGATAAGAAAATGAGTTCTCCGTCTAAAAAAATTAATAGTAATCTGGGGTTTTCTTAGCAAAATCACTTTCGCATTTCAAAAGCGCAACACGCTCAGCGTTCCGGTGACGCGCTCACACAAAACAGCCGCGACTTTAATAGGTGCTGCACCAGATCTTACTGCTGCAGCCAGTCAGTGCGCTGCCACGCTCCGGCGTGATTGTGCTGTGAACTGCCGCTATTGACTACCTAGGTGAAAACCCAATGATATATAGGCCAACTATTTGGACATATGTTTCCCGACTAAAACAGTGTAGAAAAGACTGGAAATTAAACCAGAGACAAAAATACTTTCAAAATAGTCATATCTAATAAATATAGAACTGAAATAGGAAGAAAAAAAAAATTCTTTACATATACAGTAAATATGACTTGGAATATTACATTTAGTATATATAGTAGCAATTATTAATGAATATAAAAAAAATATTAGAATAGTGGCTTTCCCGCTTTCCAACTAACGGCTATCCCAGTTTTAGCATCGGCCAATCCGTGCCGGTATATGAGATTAACACAAACTGTTTTGTTCAGTTTCTCAGTGACTGTGTTCTATCTCAGTGTGTATCCAGGCTCGTGTTGCTGCGACTTCTGCACTATCTTTAGCTATTGCTTGTTTGTGGTTCACATTTCTTCTACTGTTTTTGGTCTTCCTTGTTGCGGTTCATATGCCCTTAGCTATATATGCACAGTGCCACTGGTGCCATCTTACTGGTCATACCCTCTTGGGATCCTGAATTCTAGATTCACAAGCTTCTAATCATATGTCCGGTAATCTCCTTATATCAAATTTTTCACCTCGCAAAACATTTCACAACATTAAGCTCGGTAATAATTTTAAAGGGAAATTAGCTTAAGTTAACCAGGTATGAGTAGTGGTGTTAAGAAGATGGTGATGATTTTCTCCTTAATATCATTCTGTTGTGGTTGTGTGGACAACTAAAGTGATAATTATACATTTAGATGACATAACAGATTTGAATGAGTTAGAAAAATATTCCTTACATTATTACTCAAAATGAATTAAGAGACCAAACTTGGTAGAAAATTCAATGTAAAAATTCTGAAATATTTCAAACAATTAAGATCAATTTTTCATTAAATAGATTTAAGTGCATCTTGAAAAGTCATCAATGAAGATTATTATGAAATAACAAAATCCTAGAATTGAACTGATACGACTAGGACTCAAATTGTAGTTAACAGAACAAATTAAAGTGAACGGAACAAATTATGATGGTTACCAGAAAAGTTGCGGGAGAATTCTGATGGTGGCAGAGAAAGTTCCTGAACTTCTGATTTTGATCCCTTTTCCGTTTTCTATGCTATCCGACATAACCATAGCTTGGTCCCGGAGAGAACCAGACTTATCAGAACTGTACAAGACACCTACATTACCATCTGTGCCCAGTTTAAACTCACCACCAATCACAGATGCATTAGAAACCATATTTACATCTTCATGATCTACTTTCCCATTAATTTCCTCTGATTTATCTAAGTCAGCTGACAGATTCCTGGCTTCCATAGGAATAGACTCATCATGATACAAGTTCTTATCAGATGCTGGCTGGTCCACATCTGTTTTAGTGCCTGATGTATCAGAGTCATTAACTGAACCTGTCTCTGCAATGCATGCATTATCTGCATCGCTCCTGCCACCATCCACATCATCATCCCCCGGTAATCCAACAATTTCAGCCCTTTGACCTATGAGATCCATTTCAATGTGTTTGTGAGTCTTGCTAAAAAAATACTCTGCACTGGTATTGGGATCTTGTTCCAACATACTGTGCTATCAATTCAAAATCCTTACCGTAAGATGATAAAGCATGAAGGAATGCTACTTTCTCCACATCTGTCCAATCAGTAAGCTCCACTTCACCACTGCTCTTGCCGGAACAAGTTTCTTGGTCAATATCCTGAGTAATGACCGACATCAGAGGTTGTTTGCTTATAGATCTCGCTTTCACAGACTTCCCGACCCTTTTACCTCTCACATGAACAGCTGAGCTAGTTATGCTGGAACTTACTGCCTCGGACAAAAGACAACCACTACATATACTAGTGAATACACCAGCTGCAACAGTCGCTTTTTCATTTCGAATAATGTCAAAACTGTTTGGCTTCTCTGTAATGATGCTGACCCGCTTTGACATGGCCTTTTTATCATATCCCCTCCATAGGGCACGTCCACATTTTCCGATTACATGCAATCCCATCTGCCATCACTGAGCTACACTCAAAATATCAAGTGAAGAAGTGTTCGCTACGGAATTCCATTTTATACCTGTCAGTCTTGGCTTTTAAAAACTTCCCTAGCTTGTTATCATCTTTTTTTTTTTTTTAATTTTCTTAAAACAATCAGACTTATGATTTTTGTAGTAGAATTCAACAGTCCGCTGTTGTCTTGTGGTCAAGGAAAGTAAAGCATTTTAGGAGGAACGTTTATGAACATTAATTTTAAAATCTAGGTTTCACAGTAGCTCTGTTCTAATTTAGGTTTGTTTTGTGCTGCTCTTTGCTGGGTTCTGCTATTGACTACTTGTTCATTTGCTGGGTTCTGCTATTTACATTTCATAGTAGCTCTGTTCTAATTTAGGTTTGTTTTGTGCTGATAAATGTACTCTTTTGTCTATTTTGCAGCAGCAAACAAATTAAGATTGGTTCCAACATCTGAGATGATCAATTATACAAGCCAACTACTCTCAGAATCCAAACATGACATTCACAGAAGCACCTTGAAGATGCCAGCATTAATTTTGGATCAAAAAGAAAAAATGAATTCAATGTTTTTATCTAGTAATGGGATGGTTGAAGATCCTCTGGCTATTGAGAAAGAAAGGGCCATGATAAACCCTTGGACTTTAGAAGAGAAAGAGGTTTTCTTGGAGAAATTTGCTGCCTTTGGAAAAGATTTTCGAAAAATTTCTACTTTCCTTGACCACAAGACAACAGCGGATTGTGTTGAGTTCTACTACAAAAATCACAAGTCTGTTTGTTTTGAAAAAATCAAGAAAAAGGACGATGACAAGCCAGGGAAGTCTTTTAACGCGAAAACTGACCTGATACCGTCAAGTATGAAATGGAATTCTGAAGCGAACACTTCTTCGCTTGAAGTTTTGAGAGCAGCTTCAGTGACGGCAGATGGCATTGCGCTTAATCGGAAAATGCGTTCAGGACGTTCCCTATGGAGGGG
>Ga0099826_10003103_pt1 | contig 11124 bp, 10 predicted proteins | sample Mtrugardesep15_FD_76830 | JGI IMG/M metagenome (GOLD analysis project Ga0099826, IMG submission 76830) | Root nodule microbial communities of legume samples collected from California, USA - M. trunc garden sep15 | ecosystem: Host-associated > Plants > Roots > Nodule | place: USA: California...
TCAAAATTGGTTGTTTTGTGTAATTAATTTTCTGCAATCGATTTGCTTCCCAATGTTATTCCAATCATTTTTTCTTTCCAATGTTATGTTTTGTGCAACCGATTTTCTGGACAACTTTTTTTCTATAATTCTTTATAACTTTCCTCATAATTATGTTCCCAATCTTTCTGAATTACGATTTTCTTCATGATTTTTTTTTCATAAAATTACAACCAATATCAATTCCATCATTTTCTTCCCTATCTTGTTCCCAATCGATTTAATTACATGTATAAAATTAAAGTTATGCAGTGTTGTTATTTTTATCATGTCAATAAAAACTATGCGCCAAACAAATGATAGAATAAAATATTGCTATCATATTTCTTATCATGTATGCACCAAACACATGATGTGATAAATGTCTATCATGTCACTATCATATCCTACCTTTATCCATTTTCTAATCCTATCATGTGTCTATCCTATCATGCGCACCAAACGGACCCTTATAATATTATATTTGTTACGGTAAAAAATCATCTTTTTTTTTAGGGGATGTAATAATATATTTGTACACTTGTACAGTGAGAATTAAGAAAAAAAATATAATATAGAACTTGAACTAATAGTACACTTTTAGACGTTCCTTACTACTACTACAGTTATGTGAATTGTGGCTTTAGCCATGAGCGTTTAATACGTTTCAGCAAAATGAAACAAAATTGGCCCATGCAGGTTTCGAACCTGCGACCTTCGCGTTATTAGCACGACGCTCTAACCAACTGAGCTAATGGGCCACTTGTTATTATTGTCAATTATATTTTTGACAAAATTACTTGTGTTGTCTCATAACCTATGTGCAATCTACAATGCTCGTACAAATGATAGGTATAGAGAAAGAAACACGTACATGCGGGAATGGGGCGGGGGATACCCGAAAACCATTGTGTACGAGACTGAGATTTTATTTTTCAACCCGACGAAATGAAGGACAGGTACGAGAATACTCGAACTCCATTGGATTCGGGGACAAAAAAGGGAAAAAGTATCACTGTCATGTTTTCATGCCTACTAGGCGCCTTATGGGCAGCCTGAACCTTGTACTTTTGCAGTTTTATCATGTTGTTGGATTGCAATGGTTGTGTCTCTTCATAGATTTGATTAAGAGACATTGTTTCATTGTCATTACTGGATTGAAAGTGAACAAACACAACCGTTGATTCAAAAATTTGATCATATATATGATAGTGACTATCAGTGAAAGGTTACTTTTCATATGTGAAATGGTTGTGTCATGTATTATAAATACATGGTTCTTGCAAGTCAAAGTCCACAAATTTTGTCAATGTTTTATGTCAATTCTCTGTCATTTTCATTCTCTAAATCATCATTCTCTTTTGTAAAGCATGAGTGAAGTGTATGAAACATTTTTCTGTAAACTATTATTGAAACATATACTTAGTGTGAAACATGTCAAATAACATTAAGATTTTTATAGTTTTCTGAAAGAGATTTACAATATACCCCTTGAATCCAATATACATAGATTGGTGGAGGAAAATTGAACTAATGGTTAGTGTAAAAACAAACTCTTTAAAGCTTCAAGTGCAGTCTTCATCAATTTTTTCATTGTTCAAGTGTTGCAGCATCTTAAAAAAAACAGTTTTACAAACATAAATCTCTTTTTCAAAGATTGGTCTGTATTGTCTTAACCAAACCTACGACAATGGACCGACCGACTTATACTACTATAAATTCATAAGAACTAGTACAGTATGTTTTTGTATATGAAAATTTATTATTTTGGTGGGTCGTTAAATTTATTTAGCTATTTTCACTAAGTCCCATAATACTCCTGTACATGATAGTGTGAGACTCGGCAACAGTTTTACAAAAAAAAAATCGGTCGTAACTCATCACTTATTCATTAAAATATTCTATAAAATTGGAATAATCATTACGTTCATTGATGAGAACTGGAATTTAGCTATAGCCAGTAACCAACAAGATTAATTGTGGCATAAATTTCACAAGCCTCGCACAATTTAGGATTGTATCATAATCAAACAATTATTTCAAAATCAATCCTAGCATCAGAAAACTACAACTTTCAACTTTATGTTGAATCAATTTTAAAGATAAAATTAATCTCTTGAGGAATCAAACATTTCAAAATCAATTCTACACTTCTAAAATCAGAAAACATACACTTAATAATTTACCAAGACCCCCTAATTATAGTAAATTTTCTAGATTTTACTTGTTCATTTATTTGTTATATATTGCACTTCAATACAATATCAATCAATAAATGTGTAAATGCGTGTGTGTACGACTCTTACAATTTTTTTAAGATCATACGAATCTTATAATAGACACGTCTTTGATTAGAACATTTATCATTTTGAGAATAGCTTTCTAACAATGCATCGGGAATCACGATTGAAAGCGATCCACCTCTGGTATGCGTAGTTTCGTGTTCAACACGCATTGTCATAAAAAATAAAACATTTGAGAGTAACTTTCTAACGATGTGTCAGGAATCACGATCAAAAGACATCCACCACGCGATCCGCCTTTGACAAGTAGAGGTTGGTGTTCATCACACTATCATCACGAAAAACAAATTTTTCAAACACAAAGTAAAGTGAATATCACGCTTTACAACCATCTTAAAAGTTATGTGGAATTGCATGAGAATAAATTTTATATTTCGTGTTTGAAAAAATTATTAATTAGTTTTTTCTTATCTCTATAAATTGTAATTCCTCTCTTAATCCAAATCCAAATTAACATGGAAGCATCCTATGTCAGAATCATATTAAATTTTCTATATTTTACAACTCATTAAATGTTATATATTGCACTTCAAAACAATATCAATTAATAAATGTGTAAATGTGTGTATGTATGACTCTTGCAATCTTTATAAGTTCATGTGAATCTTATAATAGACACGTCTTTGAGTGGAACATTTATCGTTTTGAGAGTAACTTTTAAACAATGTATCGAGAATCAACATTGAAAGCCATCCACCACACGATCCACCTCTGTCAGGCGTAGTTTCGTGTTCACCACGTACTGTCATCACGAAAAACATTTGAGAGTAACTTTTTAACAATGTGTTGGGAATCACGATTAAAAGCCATACACCACGCGATCCACCTCTCACAAGCGGAATTTTTGTGTTCACCATACACTATAATTACGAAAAACAGACTTTTTGAACACGGTAAAGTGGACATCATGCTTTACAACCATCTTAAAAGTTATGTGGAATTGTATGAGAATAAATTTCATATTTGTTTGAAAAATTATCAATTAGTTTATTCTTATCTCTATAAATTACAACTCCTCTCTTAATCCAAATCCAAATCCAAATCTACATGAAAGCATCTCATAAACAACTACTCTCTTTAGGCTCTAGAGAACACACCATTAATATCACCAAGGGAATATAACTCAAAAGGTTATAAAGCCAACAAAATCTCATATCCCTTTCGCCATCACTACTTAATCTTCTACTAGAGAAGGAGAAACAAGAGAAAGTGCATGTTACAATTTGTATGCATGTAAAACATGTAACAAAACATTCACTTCATTTCAAGCACTTGGAGGCCATAGAACAGGACACGAGAAGCCTAGAGATGATGATCAAGTTCAGGAGTTTCAATTCAATGTCAAATGTTGTTGTTAACTAAGTATTGTGGTTTTGTTTTGTTATGAAAATGACAAAACAAGCTGTCTTTGTCTCTGTAAAGTTCAATCTGTGCTAAAGAGCAATAAGCAAATGTCTATATCAAAAGTAGCATTATTTTTGCTTGAAGAGGACATAAAGTTTGTTTCTTCCATAAAAGGAATAATGAGACACAACAAAAATTATCATGGGTTCCTTCTTTGTTACAGAAAAAGTTATTACTCCCTATGCATTTGCAAAATGAACTTTAAAAACATTCATATGCGGGAGAATCAGATTCATATACCTCTAAGCACTAGATGCATGTCAAAATAAAAAAATGGCCCATGCAGGTTTCGAACCTGCGACCTTCGCGTTATTAGCACGACGCTCTAACCAACTGAGCTAATGGGCCACTTGTCAATTTAATCACATATATGCATTATAAAGAGATAGAGAAATAGAAAATAGCCACCAAATACTGATGTTAAGTGCAACGCTGCGTTTTAAGACACTGATTCCGTGTTCAAATTAGGGTTTCAATGTTCCCTCTCTTCTTCACTCACATTTCAAATTAAGCGTTTCCATTAACCAATTCTTCAACACGGTACGATTTTTCTTTCCTTTTTCTTTTGAACGATTAAAAATATCATCTTTTCACTCTAGTTCACTTTATCTTTGCATGTTTCGTTCGTTTTAGATTATGGGTTCTTTGATTCCTTGTCTTTGTTGATTTGTTTCATTGTTGGTGAATTGTACTGTGTTGTATGCATCAAGAATGTGAGATCATTGGGGTGCATAATGAGGGCTGTTTGGATTGGATTATTTCAGTTTATCTACTGCCATATGCACTTGTGTGACTGTTTCCAAGAACTTATAAGTTATGAAAACAGCTTATGTCATGCTCATAAGCTATTTTCAGCTTATTTTCATAAGCACTATGAGATAATATATGAAACTAGCTTATAAGAAAAGAATTTAACTTTGTTTTATATTTTGTTAAAGAAATAGTTTTTGTGTAAGGCCTCATCATGATAAACGTTTATACTATAAGCTGCAAATTTTGTTGTTTATCCGAACATGTCTTGAATGTTGATGTATGTTATTTTGCTTCCAGTGAGAATGGCTTATGTTGATGAGGATGGTACTTCTGGCTCTGGAGAAGATATGAATATGTTGGATGGACACAAACGTCGCCCTACTGTTGTTGTTCCATCTGGTTCTGGTGGCCAGAAGCGGAGCCGGAAGGCTACCGGGGATGCTATAGTTGATGCTATGCTGGAGATAGCAGCTGCTTCGAAGATGAGGGCATCTGTAATTTTGAAGAATGAGGACAGGTTCTCTATTAGCAAATGCATTAAGGTGTTGGATGCGATGCGAGGTGTTGATGAAAGAGTTTATTTTCAGGCTTTGGATTTGTTTGAGAATAGTTCTTGTGCCCGCGAGATTTTCATCTCTATCAAGAGTCGAAAGAGATTGCCATGGTTGCAGTGCAAGTGTGGTGTCCCCTTTAGTTGAAATTGTTAATGAAAATGCTTTGATTATCATGTTGAATAGGTCTCATAACTTTGTGTACAGTCACGTAGATTGAAAGGGAATTGTGTATATGGATTTGGAATTTTTGAATGCTAATGGAATATTTTACCCTTTTCATAATGTCATCTATATCTGTTTTATGCACCGGTGCAATTTTTATTTGATATCGCTGCAATAAATGAAATAGTGCTTGTTTGATATCGCTGTGATTTTGACAAAATCATGGCAAGTCACCGTGATTTTGTCGAATCCACCGTGATACAAAAAAACACGTTGTTTCTCGCACCATTCGTACTCTTTGAGTTCATCTTTTGCACTAGTTGGGCTGGGCGTATTTGACCTTGAAATGGATGAGATGGAACTCGATACACCTGTTGCTGGCTACTTTCATGGAGCTGCGAGCTCACATCTGAGCTGCAGATTATACATTTATATTCATCTACCTTGGTTGGCCTGCTTCAGACTCACAATTAGATGGGACCACATCTGTAGTTCTAGGCTACCAATTGAATTGGCCAATCAGACTAATAAACACCATTGAACCTGAAGTAAATTTTGATTGACATTTTATATGAATCAAATAAAGATCTGAAGTCAAGGAATCCATGCAGTCGTTCGATTAAGATTGAATGGTCCAAATTTAAAGTTTGATATTTATCAATAAATTTAAATTTAAAATTTGCACATTTGCAAGCTGTCTTATCATCAATCATGTTTTTTTTAGAGCATCAATCATATGGTTTGGATTGCTTGACAGCAAACATATCGACTGCAGCGATATGGAGTAATAAAACATATGTATTATAATGATTAATAGTAGTCAACTTTTGAGATTAAACCAATTTATTTAAACCACAGAATCTATAACCGAATTATAAATTAAGTCTAAAACATTGGCTTTATTAATAAGTAACTTGTCTGTGTTCAACGTTCTCAACTGCATTTTCAGCATTACCTTTATTCTCCTAAAGATTGCTCTTTTTTTTTCTTTTTTTTTTTACGTTGATTCCCAAAGGAAAGGGACTCTATCCAGAGTCTATCGGAAGATGAGTAAAACATGATCAAGAATTGTTCCAGCCAAGAATCAAACTCAGTTTTTCCTAAACAATTCGTCATTTAATGGAGCTCATTAACTATTTGAGTCCAACTGTTTGGTTTAATTGATTTGTCTTTGTTGCTTTCTTGTTCTTTTTTCAATAGTACATTAATTAATTAATCTCTGCGAAAACAATAGCACTATGAAAACTATATAGCAAGCAAATTTTATTTCTATTGGTCCTTAAGTCAATAACCGTTCTACATAAACTATGACTGCTTCAGTTACATTAGACAATACCTTTCCAAATAAGTACATTAATTAATTAATATGTTTGTTGATTATTTCATCCCACCATCACTCCCCCAATAGAAGTGAAAGACAAATATAATCTCTCCAAAAAACAAAACAAACAAAAAATATTAATTCATTGACAAGAAATGCACCCTTGCAAGGGTATATTCCTTTCCTGCAATCCAAACACCAGTTTGAGACCATTGTATATCTTCCCAGTCCAAGTTCTCCTCCAACACCTAATCATAGTGCAAATATTCAATCATCATACAATCGAAAAATTCGAAAACAGTTTCAATATACATTCTACATATTTAGAATGAAATGGAGAATGATATGAAAATACCTCGACATGTTCAAGAGGCAGAGGGATGCCAATCGTGCGCATCAATTTCTGTGGCAGAGGCTTCTTACAACGAGACCACCGGAACGCATCAATCATAACATGATCAGGCTCACTTTTTTCACCATTTGCAGAATGTGGATGGTGATTTTGAGCCTTCTCTGCGCCTGATTCATTCACCTGAGTTGCTGGTGTAGCCTTGACCAACTTCTCTCCAGCAAAACAAAGCTCATATCTACAACAAAATGACTCATTGTTAAAAGAACACCAGGAGGCTTTTTCATTTGACTTCAACAACACCTTCATGGATTCTTTGAACTTGATAAATTTATCAAAGAATGAAGTTGTATTATAAATGAAAACAACAATCATAACATTGAAATTTTATTCAATATTACATAAGCATATTCATGTTAGATGTGACATTCCACAAATAACAATCAATGGATTCAATGCAATGACTTTTTAAGGGATATCATATATGAAGCACATAACAGTTTATGTACAGTACAAATTACTCATTTAGTGCAACAGCTTCCGTGTCAAAATACCTGGTCGTATGCGTCTCCAAATACAAAACTTCTCCCTTTTTCAATCGAGCAGATGTGTATTGTGGCTTTTTTAGACCCTTGTCTGCTACAATGCTTATACTATATTTGATCCTAATGATTAAGAAATAGATAATCATGAGTAAGGATAGGTGTATAAAATAATATCAAGATAATGTGCAGAATATATGTTGTATTGCATCTGTTATCTAATATAGGATAAAAAATACCATACCAAGGCTCGTTGCAAAGATTGTACTGAATCGTGACTTCTCGAACATATCTTTGCTGCCGTAATGCATTCTGAAAAATGAAAGGTACAAAATAAGACAGTGAATACTAAAGGCCAGGTCTTTCTAACTATGCTAGCAACCTAAATACCATGCTTCAACACATGCGGGACATTATATTCTTCTCAATCTTTTTTTCTTATTAATAACACTTTACTTTTCATTGAAATTAATAACACATTTATGGAAACTGATAGAAAGACAATCTTTAAAAAAAAAAAATAGTTTGTTTGCACCACCTCAATGCATAACAAAGCACAATTTCTGAATCCAGAAAATAGAACATAACCAACTGAACAGCCCAAATAGAAAAAAATTAAACACCGAAACTTTAACTTCAAGAAATTAACACAGTGCATGCTTGAATTATTGAGAAGCACAAATGCAGGTATCGACAAGTTCCATCTATGGAACAACATAAACAGTTATTGATTATATTTTGGAGGCGATTATTAGATGCTGAATTTGCTTATTAAAATATATATATATATATATATATATATATATGCTGAAACAAACCGAAGCTGCGGCCCTGGTAGTCATTGTCCGCTCCACAGCCACTGGAGCAAGAGTCGGCTCAATAGTTGATGTGTGGGTAAGGCAAGGTTCAAGATCAATAGTTCCACCTCCTTTCTGAAGATAAACAAAATGAACAGTTAGATATTAAGTTGGTGATATTGATAGAAGATTTTGAACACCTTTTGATATTACCTTCACGATGCAACACCGTTCGATTCGATAACTGCAGCCAATTTTAGCACCCCAAGCACGAGAACGTACATTGTTTCTCAGTGTAGAAATATAGCCTGATGTTACATACATAATTAAAATCTTTAGATTGCCAAATAAATATTTAAATGGAAAGAAAAAGAAACTATATGTCTCCTGAATCCGAATCTAAATATATTCTCGATTCTTAGTCATTACCCACTTAATAAGGAAACTAAATATTATTGAAGATAATAGTGATTAAGGCTGTATGAACATACAATCTTTTGGAGGTAGCACACGAATGGTTGCACGTAATTCTTGTATGGCTGCAGGAGGTGGAGATGCCGTTGGGCGACAGTAACCTGTATGCATGAGAACTGTGCAGATACTAACGTCAAGCATGTATCTTCCAGTATATGTAAGAACACCCTAATGCACCAGTTTTGTAAAAGACATACCAGCAACAAGATCGGAGTCATATGTGTACACATCAGTCCCCCAAAGCTGGCCACCTCTGACCTGAATACAATAATGTAACTCTTAATACATGATATAGCATTAATAGAAAAATCATGTTTGAAAAGTATTACGATTAAATTTTAAGGATATACAGAAAAAAGGCAAAAAAAACAAAACATTGAGACTTCCATCTTGTGAAATCATTATTTTATTTTTTTAAATATAAATCTTCATGCCAAACTAGGGTGCATAAATTAGTTTACGATAGTAGCACTGGAAGTAACCAAGCCTCAGATTTTCACAATAGCATAAAATTGAAAGTTACTACTTTTCACCCCATTCAGCTCCATTGACTAACTCGACATTATGAACAAGTTCAAAGAATTTTAAACAGATTTGACTGACACTAAGATGGCCCGACTGCAGTTATTTGGACCAGACTTAGCCAATCTAGTCCAATAATCATTGCATAAATGATTTCTATGCAAACTTAATGGCTATGAAACTTACTACAGTTTATAAACCACTCACTCACCCTTATAATAGTAATCACTAAGCTAAGTTGTTTTCAACTGTTCGATGAAAAAGCATGCTGTAAGATAGAAGTATAGGATGGATTACATACTGACGACAATTTCAAGATCAACTGAAAAGTTCAGACCTATAGTTCTTTGGTTTAAAAATAGCAAGCAAGGGACTTAAACTTCCAAGGAAGACTTCAAGAATAAGAGGATAACTACTTGACTAAAAAAAAAATTACAGTCTTAAATAGGGGTGGAACTATGGAATAAGCAGAAGATTCAGATAAATCAAAAGGTACCGGATTATTGGCAGAATATGGATATTGGTGTCTCAGAGCATCCTGGGTGAAGAGACAAACAACATTTTAAAAACATTTAACTCTAAAGCTAATAGAGACTAGATCAGATCGTGAAAGATTTGAATCTATGTTATTTAAAATGTGACCAAAAAAAACTCTAAAGAAATACAACTATTAGATACTATACTAATTTTATTTCACTATCACTAATCTTATTTTCTTGTTCCCTTTTTACTGCCCAACATTTAGTTTCATACAACATGTGTTTATTATTGTGCTTGGAAATTTTCCTTAGCTTGAGCGGTACTTTCTCATTACAATTCGTGCACTCCTCCATTTCATCCGCCTTGTTGGGATCCTATGGTCAACATCCCCTATGTTTGGTATACAATTTTAATGGCATGTTAACCGACACACATGCACACGCGCGCACAGACATATACATGTTCAGAAAATATTTAATGCAGAATTATTACTGTCTTTCATAAACAAAGAAAGCAATCTTGTTTTGAAAAGCAAATCAAAACCCTAACACAGATATCAGCAAGTTTAATAGCCAAAGCCAACAGTGAATGTTCAATAGTAATGAACGGTCTTTAAATATTTAAAAGGAATACATATCAAAGAGCATCAATGTGTATTTATAGTGTCTTGATAAGCTGCCTCTATAGAAAAGGCCTCTAATAGTTTCCAAAAATGTTCATGAAAATTATGAAGAATGGCCAACTACAATCAAAGGCTCAATTAAACGAACAAAATGTGTGAAGAAAAAAAAGGGTTAAATCAGAATTTTAGTATCTTATATTGAAATGTTACTAGTAACAAATTTATAAATTTAATGCAGCATTATATTCACTGCATCAACGCAAGCAGAAGATGAAGCAAAGTAAAACGAAAGAAAATAGAAGGAACAGCTACACAAACTAATTTTATCAGACTAATAATATCTTTTAAAGAAGACATTCTGAATATCAAATAAGCAGGAAAAGTAGTTCGTGTAATATTAAATGAAGCCACCCAAAGAAGCACAACTGAATAGACTCTTTCATCAATTTTACAATTAATAAGAAAAATGAAGCTTACTTGGCGATTTGTAGCAGTAACATACTCGGACGATATCCGAATTTCCAGAGTGGGGCCATTGTTAGAGCTTTCACCATTTTTTTCAATTTGAGATTGAGATGATTCATACTCCGTCCACAACTTTATCAGCTCTTGCATGCTTTCACCAACTTTATAAACAACATAAGAAACCTCTACTTTACCTGAAATACCAGAACTTATATATTGGAAAAAGCAAAGGAAAAGGCACTTAAGAATATTAAGCTCTAATCTTCTCCGTTCCACCGCTAAACAGTGCCAGCAATTGATTATCAATGGGCCAATAACAATTTCTGCTGGCACCTGTGTTACTTCATGAAGCCACTGA
>Ga0099826_10003104_pt1 | contig 11121 bp, 7 predicted proteins | sample Mtrugardesep15_FD_76830 | JGI IMG/M metagenome (GOLD analysis project Ga0099826, IMG submission 76830) | Root nodule microbial communities of legume samples collected from California, USA - M. trunc garden sep15 | ecosystem: Host-associated > Plants > Roots > Nodule | place: USA: California...
TATATCTACCATGTATATATGTACCTTTTGTTCCAGAACAACCAAATCCTTCTTTAGTTTGGAAATTGTTGTATTCTTCCTCCGTATAATGTCTTCTAATTCAGAAACCCTCTGTTTTAAATTATAGTGAAAATGATAAGTGGATTAGGAAAGGGGAAAAAAGAAGTTGCAATTTCCAACTTTAAAGAATAAAATATGGATATTACCTTGCTATTAGCAACCTCAGAAGAGTTTAGCAGAGTGGCCAGCTCCTTTATTGTCGACTCTTTCTCTTCGCAGTCCCTCTTAAGATTATAAACATCTTGTTCTACAGCCAAGTTGTTAAACTGAGCATAAAAAAATAAAGAAAAAAAGCATATCAAAGATAATATTTAACAGATGATAGAACTAATAAAAACACAAGGAAACCAGGAAAAATAAGCACCGCAAGAGAGTAAAACAAATTAACAACATAAAAATATAATAATGACATTGCATTTAACTATGTCAATGCAACAACCACAATTATTATTAATTCATAAACTTGATTCCAATTAAAGTCAAGACCGTGGAATGCAAACAGGCTACAAAATCATTTGATGAATGAATCACGAGAATCTAGTTTGATAAAAGTTATGACGAGAATCCTGTATCAACAGACAGATAACCTGATTTGTGATGTACTTATAAACTGTAACAGAATAAGCATTACCAATATCATTCAACGATGACACTGAAGAAAATAATACCTGGATATCAGCAGCAGATGTGACACTTGAAGCCAAATCCGACAAGCCAGACATTCTTCTCTCCTCTTGGTCTTCATTAGAGAAGGGAGACTTATATTGGAGGACCTCATTTCCACTGGAGGCTCTTCTACTCAAGGCACCCTGCTAACAAAGTCAATGAGTGATTAAGTTCAGAGCTAGTTGTTCCGGTGTTTGTCATTTGCGGATAGCAGAAAATAACAGTTTATTCAAATTCCTCTGCACAACAGTGCTATAATGCCGCTACTATTATTGGACAATATTTAGTACTAAATTGGTATCGTGGAACAGTAGTGATTTGTTCAAATTCCGCTATATAACACTAAGTTTTTCAATAGACACGTTAGGAAGATACAGAGTTATAATTGCCCATCGCCAAGTGAAAAGCTATATAATAACCATAATATAGTTAGTATATGAGTTTCTTACCATATATTCATTACAGAAGGAAGAGTGTTCATCACAATGCCAACAACCGCAATCAACAAACTTAATTCGCTCAGAGCCAAATGTTTCATCTAATTGCAATTCTCCATCCTTGGTGGTTAACTTGTTGATGGCAGCAACTGTGTTCTCTTTAGAACTGTTAAACTGCTCACAAAGATTGTCAAGCTTCTCCTGCATGCTTGATAACAGCTGGTCCTGGAAAATAGTGATGAAACAAACCAGTATTAATACACACATTCAAAGTTGGAACAATCAAACGAGTTCAAAAGTTCATCTTAACTGCTTTTTTTAATGTCACAACAGCTTTTCAAAACATATTACAATTACGAAATATATATCGTTATTTAGCAATGAATAATCCCATTGAGAAACTTGTTCAACCAAGTTTTCTCATATTCAAGAGGAAAAGTTCCCACATCAACCACTTGCTTACGGAGTTCTGCACAGTTATAAATTGCGGATGGGATCACGGATATTGCCATTGTGGCTGCGACAATGTGTATTGTTGGTGTTGGGTGTGAATTTATTTTTTATTAGCATCAAATATTATAATTTATTATCATGTCTATCTTACTATCTCATTATCAACTCTCCATTTTAAAAGATCTCCAATTATTTATAAACTAATGACATCCTCTAAATCTGATATAAAGAAAAAAGAAAGATAGAGAAATAATTTGTGTGAGCACTATATAGTCCACAGCCTAATGCGACCGATGCGCGATGTGTCCATTGCACCCACTACATTGAGGTGTTGCACGGAATTTATGCGATTTACAATCACCACACAATAGCAGAAAGATGCAGTTGCGGACACTGTCGCAACTGCAACTGTGCAGCCACATCACGTGAAGTGTCCGCAATTTAAGGGATTATTGGTCACTATGACAACAATTACTTAGTAGGTTTGAATTCCTTACCACTCGAACTATTGGATACTATGACTACAACATTCCTTGGTAAATCACAATCATATTACATAATCTCAAATATTAGCTGATTAGTGATTACTGAGTTAAGGAACACCAAGGTCCAAGGCTCTATTTGGTAAAAAAAATAGTAAATAGCCGATAAGTTAGCTTATAGCGGATAACTAGTTGATTGAATTTGTGGTGTTTGGTAAAATTAGAGGTTAAACTATCTTATAAATATGAAATGATATATTTAATTTTTTCAATTAAAACTGTAGGGACAAAATTGAGATAAGTAATGATAAGCTATAATCTACTTGAATTAGCTTATCAAAATCTGCTATAAGCTAGTAAAACTAAGCTATAAGCTCATGAGAAAGTGACAGGTATCAAACGGGTCTTTTTTAGTCAAATGAACTTATAAGCTATAAGCTCAAAAACATGTCTTACCAAACAGAACCCAAATGACTATTAACATAAGAAACCCTAAAAATTAACACAATCACTAATTTACCAACATTTTTCAACAAAAGAAAAAAACAATTATTCTTCATAATCAAAATTAATCATGAAATAAAAAAAGTAGTAAAGCATATTACACTATTAGATTTAAATATCAACTTTGAAAAGCCAAAATGCCTCTCAAATAATTAAATTGAAATTTTCATCAGAAATTGGCCCCAGCAACAAATTAAAAAATTTGAAAGAATAAAAGAGAAATTATACATACCCTAAGCTCAACGGATTTCTTAAGATTGAAAATCTCTCGATCCTTCTTCGACTGAGCAGCAGCAACACCAATAACAGCAACAATAAGAAACCGATGAATAGGCGGAAAAAGATCCCAAGCAAATGCAAGTTCATCACTCAATCCACCACCAATAATTCTCGCGGAGCTAGCTTCATCAGCGTTAACAACCCTTCCTTGAAGGTTAATCCACGCCATTGGCTTCGAAAATGAGATCGGACGCCGCGGCTCGACGGTTGCGGCAGAGAGACGGCGACGGCGGGAGGGGGTTATTGGTGGAATTGAAACGAGACATGGTAACGGTGTAGTAGCGTTAGCGTTAGGGTTGCCGTTAGAGTTGTTCATGGAAGCGTTGTTTGAATTTTGAGTTTGAGAGGGAAAAGAGAAAGAGATTATACTCTCTCTACGGCTCTATGCCATTTTGCTTAGTTGGATGCTAGCTGAACTTACAGTATCAATCATTTTCTCTATAGTTTTTTTAAAAGGATATTTTCAAATTTATGATGTCAATTTATCCAAATAATTTCTTTGACTATTATTAACATAAGAGTATTTCAGTATTTTGAATGAGTATTTTTATCATTTTTTTATTCTTTGACCAAGTGTATTTTAATGATATTATCAACAACAAAAATGAGCTTTTTTTTTTGCAAGAAAAGATTGATTGATTTAATATAATTTAATTACAGTGAAATTCATTATAATACCAAAATATACAAATGAATAAATGAATTTTTTTTAGGAAACAAATTTATAATTTTTGAAGACCTGAAAAAATGGTTTCATTGATTTGAATTATTACCATAGCAATTTGTGAAATTTTTTTAAGGAATTTTGTGAATATGGTACCATAAAAAATTAATGTCGGTTTTCAACTAATCTATGTATGAAACTAAACTATCTAAGAAGAAAACCATGTTTGTAAAAAAAAACAAAACAATTGAGCTTAAGTAATTAATGAGTTTTATCAATGATGAATTGTTCGAGAGAACCTAAGTTTGATTTTTAAGTAGAACAATTATTGATCAAATTATCCTTACTTCACGCCGAACTTTAGATTACCAAGACCCATTTCCCTTGAAAATCGAAGGGTTAAGGTAATAAAAAAAATTAAAAAAAAAACTAAGAAGAAAAATTTCCCCTAAAAAAAAATCTTCATTATTTGATTGAATATTCATACGATAAATTTGATTCCCATAGCGTATCTAATTCATAATGTCATGTTGCAAGTTTTTTTTTTAGTTTGAATGATTTGTTTGGTAATGTGATTTTTTTTTTGAACAAGCTCGTAATATGAATCTTATTTTATAAGAAAAGCAAATTGCAAAAACTATTCTAGTTTTTGGTTTCCCTTTACCATCCCAAGGTTTGGATTGCCACACTTACTAGGACATTTTCACCGCAAAATTCTAAAACTATAAATTGAAGTGTCACACTTCGTACGTTTGAAAGAAACCCAATATGATTCGAAACACATATCAAAGAACTAATATTGGATGCAACATCTCATTATATCAAAGTGTAGCTTAAGAGCCAAAGAGGAACATTAAAATTGAAGAATCGTCGAAAAGAAGAAATCATAGTGATTCAAGTTGGTAAGGAAAACATCACAAAAGTTAGCCTTCGTGTAAACATGTTTTAATGATACATTCATATCTGAAAGTTTCGACTCATATTTTGGTCACCTAAAAAAAAACTCATATTTTGGTTTCCTAAAAACAACTCATATTTTGATCACTTATACAATCTCAAATTAATTTTGCACTATATTTCAATTTTTCAATGTGTAGGTAAGCCTATCGTAGTATTAATTTGAGCTCTAAATCATGTAATTCAACCCTTTGCCATTCAATTTTGACTATGCATCTGCACATAATATACAAATTAATTGCACAGAGTTGGCATCTAGCTATAGTCTTTGAAGTCTAGTATCAGTCCTAATCCTTCCAAAATTTCAAACTTATAATTAAGACACAATATACGTACTTATAGGCTTGATAGGAAGTTTATTACCAACTCGATTATCAACGCTTGTCTTCAAACTACCATCTTCATTTGGAGTAAGTGATGTTAGGATTGCAAAATGCTCATCATGTTTTCATTATTAGTCTCTTATAAAGCTACTCATCAGCTTCTTTTTTTTAACCAACAAAATTCGTTAAGCTTATCTCTTCAATTTTCGTATATATATGCATGGACTTACGGGCTACTGTACATTTAATTAGGCAAACTAGCTCCGTAATATTGTTTGATAAGTAACTCATTGGGAAATTTATCCTAAGAAAAATCAAGAAAATAAAATAATCTCATTTTAACCTACTGAGATTGCTAGGTTACAAAACAAATTTTGACCTTGTAGAAAATTTTGATAAGACATGATAGAGAATAATGTTTAGAATCAACGGCGAAGGATGGGAGAGATACCAAATCGAGTGTGAGTTAGAGAGAAAGGTAGTAGAAGAATAAAAGGTAGATAATCCTTGCTCTTAAAATATAAGTCGGGCTTAACTTAACACTTAGAAATCACGTTATAAGATGAAGAATGTCTCACTTACAAACTTATGTTCAAATCTTATTTGATCAAATATGATATTGATCCTAACGTATTAAAACGTTATAATAACGTATTATTTGATCCTAACGTATTCTTTCATGGTCAAGACTGATAGATATGGCTAAGAGATTATTGATAGGCTATAATAACATCTTAAAATTTAGGTTCAGTCTAACTAAATCTTTAATCATCACAAAACCATATTTAAGGTGATGATTAACCTCTTGTCAAAAAAAGTTGATGATTAACCTTGTTTATAAACTTATGTTCATGACTTGTTTCATCAAACGTCATGACAAAATATGGTTTTCATATTTCACAAAGAATGTTGAAATAGAGACACCATTCATATTTCTATTAGGGGTGATCATTGGGTGGTCACAATCATTAAAAAAATTAGTATTCTCTTTCTACTTTTTTTAAGTGTTAGCGTGCCTAAATGGGATTTAGATTTGAACTTGTGTCATACAACTCTTACTCTTCTATTAGATGCATGCCTGAATTAACTTTTGGAAAAGTAAAAATTGATTCTTTATTAGAGAGAAATAAAAAGTGATTCTTACAACTTAAAATTAATTTTGGTATATTTGAGGTTCTCAATTAGAATTTAAAAGTTAACTATAGAGTTGATTCTAACTTGAAATTACCATATACATAATTTTTGTCTTCATGCATAACTTTTACACTTAAATATATTGTTCAGTAACAAAACATAAATAATTTAAATTTAAATTTATTTGTTATTAAAATTAATTTCATGAAATCAATTCAATTATAATCACTTTTCACCATTATAAACCAACCGCACACTAAATCAACAAAATCCTTTCACAAAAAGAAATCTAACAAAATGTATTTTGTCACCATTTTTAAGTAACGTCCATGTCATATAATTACAGTCATCACACACACAACAATACCTTTTTCATTTGTCAAAAAAATTAAAATAATACCTTTTTCAAGTGGATAATACTCGTCGCTTTCGAATACGAAGCATCTCAAAATTTGATGATTTATAAAATAGCTTATCCATAAATCCTTTCGATGATAAATGTTTATGAATTTTTTTCAAATGACCATGTATTAGTTTTTATGCTGAAAACGGTGATCGAATCATTAACTTTCTAATCACTCGACTCTTTAACTCTACCACCACATAGTCATCAAATCATCTTGATAAGTGTTTAGTTAGTTTGTTTATCATAATCTACATATAGCTATGCTGCTATGGGAGGATAGTAAACACATTTAATCACCCAAATAAAAAGAACAAAAACTTATTTTTATTGCTAGTCATTCTTTCCCTTTTCTCACGTAGTGCATATTTGATTTCATTTTGTAAAATTCATTGTGATTCCAAGTGAGCATGCTTTCAAGAGTTGTATTCATCCCCCATACGTGACCATATACATTGCAACTTTACAAGTTAATTGCAGTGCGATCCCATATGAAACCGTAGTACTAAAAAGATTGATTATGTTGATAATAGTAGATGCCAAGAACTCCACACTTTTAGTTATATATAGCCATGACTAGAAAGGTACCCTAGCATAAAAGGTCAAGCTCCTCCGTGAGGCTCACTTGATTAAATACAAATTTCATTTTTATTATTGTTATGTACTTTCCACCTTGTTGTATATAATATATGTTGTAGGGTATGTGACTCTAATACAATAATATACTGCACCCTTATTTATTTTTCTGTGTGAATTACTTCAAATAATGGCATTGTTGCACTGCATCTACATCTACCTTCCACAACGATCCCACACCAATAACTTTACTCTAACTTTAGTGATCTGACATCATATGTGACATGGCCTTCACTTCAATGGATTTAGATTTGGACCCCACATTTTGGCTTAATAGAGATATGCTTATGGTGACACTCTTGTCCACTGCTTCTAGTTGTGTTGTGCCATATATATCCTAACTTTTTCACTTTAAAGCATATTAACTCTATTGACAAAAAAACAAACAAAAAGAGGCACTATAGTATAAAATCATCAACTCTCAAAAACAGCCCAAAATGCAATGCATTTTCCCCTTTAGGGCATCCAAAGATACCCAACGAAATTATTTCTATTTCCATATTTATGTTTATCACGACAATTGAAATGATAATGTGTTTCAAGGAATAATGTTTATTTCGGTGGTGAATGTTTACAAATTTTATTTTTAACATAATTTGAGTTAGTAAAATCAGTCTTGGCTAAAATTGAATTGAAATTAATTAATCTCCATTTCAATACATTTACTAATTCCAAAATTAATTTGTAATAAAATTATGTGTGAAGCTTTAAATTAATACAAAACTTTACATTTCGTTATTTCCGATCAAACTTATCTTTTAAGAAAAGAAACTCAATTTATAATAACTACATTTCTTCGTTTGTTTTCACATATAATCACTATTACCTCTTCTCAGTAATAAGGAAGAAAAACTAAACTAGTTTTGACATCTAACTAAGGTTTAAAAAATGGATCAACTTGCTATGCCAAGACCCATTACCACCACCAACCCGCCTAAAATTTGGCAGAGTTGGGACATGAAAAATAAGTAAAATAGGTTGAAAATTCAACATCAACACGTGGCAGGTCGGCAAATCAGCCTGCCAATAATACAAACAAGTAGCATATGTTGATTGTTAGACAAGTTGATATGCAGGCCCGGCCCGGGGTGCAAACACCTCAACAGAGCTGGGCTTCCCCAGCCATGGGCCTCGAAAAAATAATTAATACTCATTAGTGTTACTGCCCTCCAATTTTTTTTAATATTTCTAGGCATTTTATGTGCTCTTGATTTAGCCTTTTAGGCCTATTAGAACTAGATCCTCTTACTTTTGGTGTTAGGTGAGAGTTCCTCATATATACGATAGTCATTTTCACTTTTGGGTGTATTGTATATATACGGCATCTTGTATTTATCTTTTAAAAAATATAAATAAAACATTGCTCTTTAAAGAAAAAATACATTTTGATTTTATCACCGACCTCTTTTCATTCTCAGAGCCGAACCTCCAAATTCTTAAGGACAACCCTGTTGATATGTAGTTAAATAAAAAAACTTAGCCGACGAACCAATTCGTCTACTATCTACATTTTTAGAAGTTATGTATGACAGATCAAGATGGGTTGAAAATCTCAATCTATAATTCACCAAAAAAGAATACAGGGCAGCAGTTGAACAGTTCAATTCAACATGTTCAACTCATTACGTCATCCCTAACCAATTAATCAAACTAGTAGTGTGTTCCCCCAAAACAAATCTTCAAAACAACAATGAAGAGACACATTTGCAAACAAAATTGTCTCTTAACTCATTACATCATACCCTCACACCTACTACTTTGTAATAGGAAAATCCTAACATTACATCAATAAAAAATAATGTTATAGACAGTATTGAAAAGTAAGTGTTGTTAGCATTCCTCTAACAAATATTTGATACTTCGATAAAAAATAAAAAAGTGTTCAAATATTTTTAGGGAATCAAATATAGTAATAATGCTTAGACTCAAAATCTATATGAAGTAAAAGAGATTCTTTCAACTTTAGATAACTAACACCAAAATGCAAATAAGAACCACCGGTTTCCTTTACGGCTTTACCAAAACACCAATATTGAAGAAACAAAATGAAAAGAGTAATATAAACGGTAAACCTCACATACAAATTCATCATATCATATCATATAACCAACAAAAATGTGTCGGTGTCTCGGCGCCCACCATGTTATAATCCTTTGCCAACCATTCAATGTGAAACGTAAACGTACCATTTGTTATTATACGGCAATACCAATAGATTTCATCACCAAATATGGGCCCTGAATGCCTTAAATTGCATCTACTTACCACATGGACTTTTTGTACATACATACATGCTTCCCTCAATTACACTCAACTTAATTTATAACCCACTTTTCTTCCCTAGCTAGTTCCCATGACTGTTGAAGAAATATGCAACCCTACAAATTTATCTTCATTATGTACATCAAAGGGTGAATGAATTTATCTTTGGACTTAAGTGCATTAACAAATAAAACCTAATCTAGGTAGATTCTAACTTGGTGATGCCAAATTATTAAATTATTACAAATCTGTACATGGACTAATTAATTAATTCACTCTTTTGCCGTTATTGTTGTTGTTGCTTGTGTGGGCACGTACACTTTGATTGACAATCTTGAAGCTTCTATACAATTGTATATATATAGATACATGCATGTATTGGAAGAAAATTAATTAGGTAAAAAATTTATAATAGTAGTAATAAATTAGTTGAGATATTGAATTTTTGAAATACCTGAGCTTGCTTTTGAAGGTCTTTGATGTAATCCACAGCCAAGTCCAACATATCTGCTGTGTTTGTTTGCTTCAAAAAAAGGAGAGAAACAACGTTGTATCTTAAAGCATTCACATAAATTAATGTATGGTTTGAGACTTTACAAATGTTTAAACCAATCATGAAGGAAAATATCTTGTACCTTATCCATGTTTGGGACCAGATCTTGTAGCTTCCTCATACGCTCACTAATTTTAGTCCTTCTAACCTGAAGCCAATTTAATGATGTGTTAAGAGTATTAATTTATATAGTTAGTAAACTCAAATAAAATGAACCTCAATGTACATATAATGGCCCTAAAAAAAATGTCTTAATAGTACTATACAATAACTAAATATGTAAATTGGTTTATGATTTCCTAACAAAAGAAAAGTAATGTAGGGAAAATTTTTCAATTAGAACTATAAATAACCAAGTGGTTTGCTCAAGTGGTTAATAAGCATAAGTTATGGACAAATTGTCCCGAGTTTGAATTCTGCCTGAAACAATTATTAATCAGACTTTACTTACCTACTAAGAATCGGAGGGTTAACACAAAAAAGAAAGTTGTAAATCAATAATCCATACCCTTTCTGCAATGCTTCTTGGGTGAGTGGCACAACCTCGCTTGGCGCGAATTTTCATCGGAACAGAATCTGAGAAATGCAGAAACTTCTCCATAGCTGCCATTTCAGATGAAGTATTTGGCATACTCAATTGATGAGCCAAAGGAGAATTAGAATGTCCTCCTCCTGTTTCATTCTAATCAACCATGACAAAATCATGTCAAATGAAATTCCATTAAGAAACTACACATAAAATCAAATCAACCAATGCCATATAGTATTCTACCTGCACATTTAAACCAGAAAATTGTTGTTTTGAATCATTATCTCTAAATCTTTTTAAACCACCAACATTTTCAGACATCATTTCAGAATCATCCCAAGTATCAACCTGATAATCCATATAATCATTACCATGACTTTCACCAAAAGCTTCATTTTCTTCATTATTTTCTCTATTGCCTTTGTCCCCAACTTCAGCTATTGTTGACATTAACCCTGATGAATAGTTTGATTGATTCTTCAAATTCCTTGCAGTAGAAAATTTTGCTTCTTTCATAGAGTTATTAACAGCTCCTAAAGTTCCCATTCCTCTCATACTAACATAACCTGCCAAAAATGAAGCCTAATAAGTAATAACTAATATTCCCACTAGGGTTTTTTTTTTCACCACTTGTTGCAACAAGTACAAAGTATAAAATATAATGTCCACATAATAGCAAATATTAAAAAGTATATGCTACCCTAAAGAGATATTTAATATATATAGCATCATAAAACCCCTGACAAGAAAATTTTAAAAACTAACATTTTTCTAGGAAA
>Ga0099826_10003106_pt1 | contig 11117 bp, 2 predicted proteins | sample Mtrugardesep15_FD_76830 | JGI IMG/M metagenome (GOLD analysis project Ga0099826, IMG submission 76830) | Root nodule microbial communities of legume samples collected from California, USA - M. trunc garden sep15 | ecosystem: Host-associated > Plants > Roots > Nodule | place: USA: California...
TAGAGATTCCTTATCATCTAATTCCCTCACACAGAAAACTGACTTGACGTCCATTTTATCAGACAATACTTTTCTATCTCTCGAAGTTAGCAAAACTTTGCACCCATTATAATCACCAGGAGATTTTCCTTTTTTCACCATTGTGAAGTTAGCATCTTTCATATCTTCAGTTGTCAGACGGCTTGAATCATCATCCATATCATCGTCAAATGGAATCCCTATCTTATTCAAGTCTATTCTGTCCCAAAGGTCATCCATGACGACAAGGGTGTTCTCCCTCTCTTTCTTTAACCTCCTTCTTAGACGATCTGCTCTCACAGTCTCACCTTCCCCTTCCAAATTCAATCCTAACACGTACGCAATTTCTTCTTGGATTTTTCGCAGGTTGGGATTGTCAGTTATTTCTGCTATAACTACCACATTGAACAACTTCTTGACTTGAGCTTTCTTAACAATTTCTTTGATTAAAGTGCTCTTGCCCACACCACCTGGCCCATGCACTCCAATCATTCTCACTGTAGAATCTTCTAGTTTTTCCATTATCCTTTCAATTGTACATGTTCTGGAACCAAATTCTACATAGCCATCATTAAACAAAGCAGCATTCATAGATGTTGGCTTTTGCTGATAGGAAACTCCGTCAAACTTCGATTCGTCTATTAATAACTTGACATCCACTGCCATCTTTTTTGCTTTTCTCCCTAGTCTATGTCTGTTCCTCAAGTAATGAAATAAACCACTGGAAAACCTTGTCTTCGTGTGGCCTTCATCATCTTGAAACTCCTCCGTTTCAGTTCTAGTTGTATCCACTTTCTGAAGCCAAGCTGCAACATTACTTTCAGTTATTCCTAGATTATCCTCAGCTTCATCTACTCGATGTTCCAGACTCTTTCTTTCAAGACTTAGCTTCTCAACAAGACTGTTTAGTTCACTAACATTTTCCTTGTAATAGAAGATGTAACCCACATGCCGAATAGTCAGGTCCAACACAACATCGACAACTCTTTCTACAAATTTGGATGCATACTCCATACTTTCTTCTCGATTTTCTTGAACTAAGTATACCTACATCTCTTTATTTCAGACAAATCAGAGAGGGGAAATATATCAGCCACAAAATAATTAAGAAAGGTAGATGGAATTTGACCAATCAACAATCAAAAGTAGATTAGTAAATTCAAGTAATGATGTTTTTGGAAAACAAAAATAATTTAATGAAATGAATAGTTTATTAAGAATCATTGTGTATAATAAATAATCAATTCAAAAGATAAAATGGAATTGATATTGACTAGATTATAGGATTAGACATTGCAAGCAGACAGCAGTGATTAAAAATTGAGCTATGATATATGAACAACCCAAATGAGTTGTCCGGTATCAACACCGTATGCTGCCTTCCAAAATCATGCACTGCAAGCAAATCTAGGTGGTGAAACAATTACTAAAAAAATCAAAAAGTACATGTATAGTATGTAAATACGTTGTAGGACAACCTAAAGGTTGTCAAAATATCATTTTCCTTAAAAATTATAGCTATGTTATTTAAACATACAAAAACCAACACCGTATCCGACCAGATTATAGAATAAGTGTTGATGTTGGACCTGAGGAGAGAGAAAGAATTAAATAAAAAGAAAAAATTGTTAAAATACAGTCTTGATGTGAAATTGTGTGTCCAAGAAACATTTCTCTAAAAATTAATACTCAACCTCACTTTGTTCATTCTTATGTGTAAACATGAACATATTAGCGCCCATGTTAAAAGCTTCATTTCTTATGTGTTTTTCCAGCTTCAACTAGGATACAATATATAGAACATTTCCATTAATGGGCTTTTTTCTTAATATTCTCCCAATCAGAATTTTCTCTACCAACTGCAAGATGTTTTCTTTTCATTCAAGCTTATAGGATTTCAGAGTATAGAGAGAGAGAGAGAGAGAGAGAGAGAGAGTCAAACTGAATTTGATGTACCGAACAAGAGAACTTGGTATTTATAGGATACAATATTTACATACAGTTTGCAACTGCCTTCAACAGAAAGACAACTGTAACCAACTGATGGGCTGGCATACAGATGGAAGTGTAACTAACTGCAAAGCTGGCAGAAATACAATATTAAAGAGTTAAGTACTCTATAGACCTTATCCTTCCCCCCACAAACTCAGGGTGGGAGCTGGCTGATGCTAAGAACCCTGAGTTTGTCTCTTAAAGTACAGAACTGGGAATTGGCTAGCAGGTTCATAAGAATATCAGCAACCTGTGCTTGAGCCGTAAGGAACATAGGAAACAATTAAGGACTTGCTAAGAACCTTTTCTCCCAGAAAGAAAATGTTGAGTTTCCTATGTTTTGTCCTTGAATGAAGACCAGGATTATGGCTTAAGGAAACAATACCATGACTGTCACAATAAACCACATGAATGGTAATCAGAACCTGAAGAAGGGACCGAACCCATAAGACTTCAGAGGTAGTCTGTAGACATGGCATGTCTAAACTCCTGTACTTTGCTTCAGCACTTGACTTGGCCACAAGTGTTTTCTTAGATCACCAAGAGATGAGATTTGGACCAAGGAATAAAGAAGCGTCTGAGGGTCAATGTCAGTCGTAAGCATCATAAGCCCAATCACCATCACAAGGCTTCTAAATTAAGAGGGAGGGAGAAAGGCAGAGGCGGGTTTCAGGACCAAACCAAGATCCAGAGTGCCTTTGAACTAGAGTAACCAGAGATTCATACTCTAGTTACTCGGATTTGCTAGAAACTAGAGTAACCAGGGATTCATACTCAATCGGAAGGCCATCAAGGATAACATCTAGTTGTTCTCGAATTGAGACTATTTCTCTAATAGACAGACGAGAATATGTGATGGATTTGATGCAACTCAGAAACGAAGCAATAAATTTGCCAATTTCTTCGTGTTTCGAAGATTAAACCATAGCTAGCGTGCTAGCACTTTGATCTTAGATTGACAATGATAGTGAATTTTCTCTTGGAGTTGAGAGAAGAGCGAGGCTGGAAGACATGAGATAAGCAACTGATCTTGATGTTCTGAAGCTATGTACGCAGGATTCTAAATTTCTGCAAGATCAGTTTATGGGAGAAAGCAAACAGAAACTTTAAAAGAAACAAAAAAGCAATGAAGGGATGTGTGCACGCAAAACCAGCTCAACTTGTTTGAGCCATATCAAATCATAAAACTTGGATTGGTCTTTATTGAACCTCATAAAACCGGCTTGTAAGGTGAGGGATGACTCCCACTTATAAACATTTTTTCAGACCATATCACATTTTGTGCGAGACTCCAACACTCGATAATTGTCATGACCAAGCCTCTTCGTTGTTTGATCCGAGTATGAAGAGAGCGCGGAAAATGGTGGCACACCGAGCTTAGCACCGATAACGAAGAATGATTCGGCTGTGCCGAAGGTGAAGTATTTGAAAAAAAATAGGTTGTAAAGTTAGCGACACTGGTAGAAGTTGCTACACTGAAGGCGTTAACAGGACACATTATTTATAGGATACTACAATTACATGCAGTTTGTAAGTTGCAACTGTCTTGAACAAAAAGAGACAACTGTAACCGACTGATGAGCTGGCAGCATAACTAACTACTGAGCATTGAGTATAATAATTACTCTATATATATGCAATCAAAGCTTCAGCATAGCCCCTACAATGAAACCCTTCTTGATCCATCCTCCTCGTCATTACTTTCTACCATGTTAGAAACCCCCATTCATGAAATATGCATTTGTTAAACCCTTACAAACTATTACAGTATACATATTCAACTAGAGTTAGTTAGAATTGGTAGGTTAGTTGGGTATGGTTATAAGTTGGTTAAGAGAGTTGGTTAGTGTAATTGAGGTCTATTAATAAGACCATTCATGTATTCATTACTCATCTTTTATCAATCAATAAGATTTCTTATGAGTCCCCTCAAAAAAAAAAAAGATTTATCATGAGTTTCTACCTCATGAGTACTCTTATGCTCTCTTTCTTGCCGATCACTATGATCTTTATCCCTCCGACCCTATGATTCATAAGACAAACACAAAATCCCAACCTCTAAAAGCTTAACAGCCTCATCATGATTATTAGGACTGTAGAGAAACAGTCAGTACCTCTGGAGAGAAGATTAGATTTGAAACCATAATTCAAATCAATAGAAGGAAAATGATTACCATAACATATGCTGGTTTAAATAGGGTGATGATAAATAACTAACTTTCCCAACAAAACTATCTGACAACTAACCTATAACTAACTCATACAATTAAAGCAGATTAGTCAATATAGAGTGTTGTGTTCACAGTCTGACACCAACATATATGATTAGAGTGAAGATCCAATTTAGTCCCTCGCAATTTTCTCGCGGCCCAATTTAGTCCCTTACAAAAAATAACACCCAAAATAGTCTAGGACATTTTCATTCGAGGGACAAATTAGTCCCTCTTTTATATGAGTCAAGGACTAATGTGTCCATTGAATGAAAATGTCAGGGACTATTTTGGTATTATTTTTTGTAATGGAATAAATTGGGTCGCAAGAAAATTGTGAGACCAGGTTGGGTCTTGCCTCGTATGATTATATTCAATCACTTTCATTTTCGTAAATTATGACCGTGTCTACATGTCAGTGTCAGCGCTTGGTGTCAATGTCAGTGCTTCATACCACAAAGAACCCCCTTAAGGAGGTTGAACTTAAAAAGATACTTCGAAATAATGGAACAACATAGATACAAACAAACAAGGGGCATGTTTAGATTGGCTTATTTGAGCTTATCTACTAGCATAAGCACTGGTAAAACTGTTTGGAAAAACTTATGAAAACATCTTATGACATGTTCATAAGTTGTTTTCAGCTTATTTTCATCAGCTCTCCAGGATAGCTTATGGAAATAGTTAATAGCTTATGCGAAAACAATTTGACATTATTTTATCATTTGGTATGCCATAGTTATAGGCTACACCTCGTAGCACTAACGTTCAATTACGTTATTTTCTTAGATTACTACCGGTGTCAGTGTCGTTATCGATGTTTGATAGAGTTACAATAATAAAGGAAACATATTTTCTATATCGGAAAGAATGTTACTGCTTATCTTCAAAATTTGGTGAGAAAAACCAAAAATCAATTCATAGCACTCTGAATTGAATCCCTTCACCAGATAGCTTCGCATAGTCGAATCACATGCACGGGAGGGGTAAAACGGGACATTTGTTCCTCCTGAAACCAACTTCGCCGGCGCGCCACTGCAGGTTCTGCCGCCACCCAAGACGTTGACACCCTCCATTTTAAGTCTCCCGCGCGCGAACCCAGCCAAAATATTATTGATTTTCACTTTCTATTGTCCCTCACGCACTCAAAATATGAGTATTAAATGCTTTAAAAAAAAACAATATTTTATTTTTTTTGTCAAGATGAAGTGGTAATCCAATGAAATTAAATTCATACACGTTTAGGGTTTGAATTCAGATCACGACGTCCAGTCTTATAATTTTGGCATTTGTCAGTTGAGTTAGGATTTCTAAACAAACAATATTTCATTTTATTTGTTGTTTTTTAATTAATTGTGCACGATTTGAAAGAAATTATTAGTTTGATCGATAACATTATTATTACTAGCGAAAAACGAACATATATTACTAGCACAAGAAAAAAAACATAGATAGAAAAATACTCAATCGTGCAATTGGAAGTAAACAATTAAGCTCATGCTTTCTATTCTACTCTCAATTATTCTGGACATTGTTTGTGAAGCTCCATCGTGTTTGGCCTCGAGTGCACGAGTTCAGACACGCAGTTGTGTAAACACCTTAGGGAGCAAAACCGGATTTAGGTTACACCGATGGTTCACCGAAAATTTGCTTTCAAAGCAGTGGTTTTGACCACGGAAAAACAAAACTCTCTCTTATATCTTTTCTAACTATCCAAATTCTAATTTACACTTAATATTTCCAACAATTAAGACTTGCACTATAATTTGTGAAAATGGCGAGAACAACACTTCTAGCATGAAGTGAATTTAGAACAGTCTCAATTACATTTTTGTAATGAAGATAGATTGAATCTAGAATAGATATCTTACAAAAGACAAATTGATTTTTTCTTGCATGAAGAGAGAAAATTAGCCTAATCTCTAAAATGTAAAGTTTTGTATCCTTCAAATTTCAAGTGATTTACGAGGCTTTGAAGAATCTTTAAATCTACATATTGTTCTTGGTTTGTTGCTCTAAGATTACATTTTTCAAGTCGAGATGACCAGACATATTCTTTCATATGAAAGCGATATGTAACAATTAAGTTTATGATAGGTCAGGTAATTGATCTCTGTCTTTATAAAATATTATAAGAGCTTAAAAGGGGAGGTATGGTTTCAGAAATTTTGGTGTCATCTAGTCTTGTATTTTGAACATGAGAATTCTTAGCAAGGTTTTGTATTTTGTGAGAATCGATCTTTTGACAAGATCTGGGAGGAGACAAGGAAGAAGTGAGAGTAATAGGTTAATCTTTTGAAATTTTAGTTTTGGTGTTTCCATCGTTATGTAATTTCTTTTATTATCACTCTCTTCACTATATTCATATCATATGCACCCCTTATTCTAGTCGAGGCTCTGATAGCACATTGGTCGAGAGCCTCGCATATTACGAGATTAGTCTTAACAGAACTGTTAAGCGGGACACTAACTAACCATCTATAGGTATTCAAAAGAGATTATAAGAACATGTTATATGTTATGAGATTAGTCTTATGAGGTATCTAATATGACTTAAAAGATTAGCATCTAATATTTTAAGTTAACAAGGTAAAAATTGAAAGAAAAAAAAAACCCTCGTGAAACCTATAGATAAAAAGCAGACATGCATGTGGATTTTTCACTAATTTCCCATAAAAACAACTTATTGGTATGGATAAGAATAGGTCAGACCGACCTACATGAACCTATGACCTAACCTACAACATGTCATACTTTTTTTTAAAAAAAATAGAAAAGACTTAGACTTTTTTAGAAGGCTATTTAACTAGAAATGTCAGGCCACGGGCCATAAAAAAAAGCTTCATGGGCTTATCATGCCCGACTACTTAAGTAAATGTTTACTTTTCCCACCCTATGCCTTTCCTCGCGCGCCCTATTTTTTCCAAAAATGCCCTTGAGGTTTCCAGATTTCATAATCCGGAATGGTGTTTCCCTTTGTTAAATGGTGAAAAAATGAGTTACGGACTTTTCCGGATTTTGTAATCCGGAAACTTCAAAAAATAGAGCGCGCTACATGATTTTTTCGGATTACATAATCCAGACACTCTCTAAACACTCCTTTTCAAGGAAAAACAACTCGGATTATATAATCTGAACTGTATCAGCACAAATCATAAACATGTTTGTAACATGATAGCCATTTTAGGGACAATATTAATCTTCATAACTCTTATCCTTCTGTTTTGGGTCATTGTTACCTGTTCTTAGTCAAAAATCGGGTTTTCAGGCTACCTGATCGGATTGCTCTAGAACTTTCCCAGAAAATCAAAAAAAATCAAGGACCATGACTCTCATAGAAGGGACTTTTTACGGGATTCCGCCCCTCAAAATCCAAAATTTCATCATTTAGACCCATTTTTTATTTGATTTTTAGAATTTTTTGGTGGTATTTTTATTATTTTATTTGACGGTTTTTTAGCATTTTTTACTTAGTTTTTTTTTGTTGTTTTTAAAAGCAAAATTCAAAACTGCTGAAATGTGAGTGAGTCTGATGGCTGATTATGCATAAGAATTGTTCGAATTATAAAATCCGAAATTGTAAACATGAATCCGGATTTTAAAATCCGGACTGCACAAGGGCATTTTTTGAAAATTTTATTGCATAGGGTGGGAAAAATAATACTCAAAATATTATTTAGGTCATATTATTTGTGATCTTGTAAGTTAGACGATTGTAATAGGTTAGTTGTTTTAAGTATTTTTTTGTTTACAAATTGGTCCTTTAAAATATAAAATATATGCGTCATTATCTTATTTTCATCAAACTCAGTTAACAGTGTTTATGTGGTCGTTTTATGTTAAGTTGATATGTCCAAATTCACTGTACTCAAGTCTAGAATTTATAGGTGTGTTATTCACCTTTGATTTGAAACAAAATTCATCGATTACTTGATTTATAATATTGTTGATGGAATATTATCTGTAAAATCAAGCTTTGAATTCAAAAGCAAGAAGAAAATGTGCGTAGATAATCATGTTTGATGTAATAGACAATTTTGTAACTAATATAACTTCAATGTTAAATGGTCCATAAACAATTTTTAACGAAGTCGGCTGAAAACATGATAGATAGTGTAAATAGTCTATGACTTAAAAGAACAATTTATAATCAAAAAAAAAGTTAAAGGACCAATTGGTAACAAACAAAACTTAAACGACTAATTTCTTTTATAAACATCTAACTTAAATGACCACGAAAGGTATCTGACATATTGTTTATTACTAATACTATTATATTGTGTATTTTGAATTAAATTAAAAATTTGTCAACCTTTTTAGTAATTTAAGCTTATTAGTATACATTAATATTTTACATTTTTTTTGAAATAATTAATTTTTAGCATATTTAAATGTATTATTATAAACTAGAATTGAAATATGATATTTGACAAAAAAAATGATATAGTGTGTAATCAAATTCTCTAACAATTCATATGAAATATCAAAAGAGGGTTTAATCTCATTGATTTATTATTCACCAATCCATTTAAACTTAGACCTTCTTACATATTTAAATATATTCATATTAAATAAACTTTTAAACATGCTAGTAGGTTATATCAAACTTTCCAAAAAATCAAATTCATACCTAAAAAATAAACTTATAACAGGTCGTAGATCAAACTTAAACCTTAAAAAAATTTAAAATCAAGCTTAAGCGTTACAAAACCTACCTCATCCTACTAGCCCATTCCCACCCTGCTTATTGCCAATCAAAACAATGCATCGTGTAAAAAAAAAGTCCATCAAAACAATATATAATGCATCAATTCTTTCGTGAAAACCAAGCAAATGCATGATAAAACGAACAAAACATATAACAATATAATTTTGTGCATCTCTAAAAAAAATTATTATTGTGCATGTTTCTTTTTTGTGCATCCTCTAAAAGAATGATTATTGTGCATATAACTTTTTTTTTTGGATCAAATTGTGCATGTTACTAAACTAAAACTAATTAGCAAAAATATTAAACTTTGACCTGTGCATCATGCATTAATATTTATTTGTTCAATATTCCTTCAAAAAAAAAAAAAATTGTTCAATATGGCTACGAGCTAAAACTAAGTGCTTGCAAAATAAAATCTTGATATTATTCATGCTTAAACATTGTAAGCAACGGGTAAGGGTAAACGATCTTGGTATCTTATTACCTTCAGATAGATAGAGACAAACCAATAACAAGAAATTAACTCTTCACTGTTCTCAAGCACCAACTCCATTTTCCAACTTCATTAATCGTTTTGAAGCTTCTGTGACTGTGCTCCTCTACAAGTTGAAGGGCAAGTTATATTATGTTTGTTCTCTGTCTTCAAATATTTTCGTAATGAAATTAAATAAATAGTATATAAGTCAAAAATAAATAAAACTAGCTTGTTAAAAAAAGTCACTAAATTAAGTTTTGAATAAATAGATATACAAGTTTTGAAAGAACAAACCTCACTATTTCGAAATGGATGGCCATAAGTTGTGATTTGTCTTCATAACTTTTTTTTGAGGGATTTGTCTTCATAACTTATTGATCATATTTACTGAAGAAAGGATGAGAAGAATAATGAATGAGATCAAATGAATATTGCAAATTAAATGAAGAAAGGTGTAAACTATCTTGTAAAGAAAAGCCAGAAAATAATAAGAGAATGTATGCATGGATGAAATAAATAGGAAAGTGTAGTGATAGAGTGGGAAACAAAAAGTGGTATTTTCATTTGTCACTTTAAACTTTAAATAAATAATTCAGATTCCTTCCTCTCTTCTCAATCATAATCTTATCTACATTGCTTTACTATTATTGATGATGATAATATCTTTTGTTTTTGAAGGAATGATAATATCTAGAATGTGTAACACGTTTGCACGATATATTTTTGATTTTTTCCTCAATTAATAAAAATCAGAAATATATTATGCAAAAATTACACAATATTTTTGACACACAAATTTGAAGTTAAATTTGATGGTCATTGTAATTTAAATATATTACTAACGCATTTTAATAGATGGTTAATGAATACTTTCTCCAATTGTAAATATAAGATTTTTTTTTTAAAATTTATTGAATAATTCATGTATGATTTATAGATTAGATACATCAATAATTATTCAATACTTAAGCCACAACTCTTTACTTATTTATTGAGCACAATTATGACTAATAAGAAAAAACCACAATTATGAATATCATCTATTACAGTTTTCAAGTGTATATTTGAATATTTGAACACAACTAAGTATATGTAAAGTGTAAGCACCTGAAAATCATATAATCAGCACATAAAAATAAGATTTTTAAAATAAATTTCAGTACTCGTAGCAAAAGATGTGTTAATAATATTAATAAGAATAATAACAACAATTTTAAAGATAAAATGTCATGTTGATTCAATGCAAATGGTCTCAACACCATTACCCAACAACCGACAATACATTTTGACACCTCGTAAGTTTTTTCCACTTAATGTCACGATTAAACCATCCACTTAATGCCACCATAACCAAAACAACTCCTTTCAATACACCAATAATAATAGATCTAAGAAAATTGCTTTTTTGACAATGAATACTTCCTATATATTGACACAAGTAAATGACGATTTTACCTCCAGCGGCAGTTAACAACCGTTAGCCTAAGCGCCGACAGTTAACTGCCACTGGCTCCTCCAACGGCTGTTAATTGCCGCTGGGCTCCTCCAGAGGTAGTTAACTGCATCTGACTTTACTGTTTTTTATTATGATTTTACGCGTTTCGGTCGAAAAATCAAAATAAATCGAAACTTATTCAGAATTCTACGAAACTTTACAGACACCTCTATAAAAATACATATAGATGATGTGAAAAGTTTCGTAACATTCCGA
>Ga0099826_10003107_pt1 | contig 11116 bp, 8 predicted proteins | sample Mtrugardesep15_FD_76830 | JGI IMG/M metagenome (GOLD analysis project Ga0099826, IMG submission 76830) | Root nodule microbial communities of legume samples collected from California, USA - M. trunc garden sep15 | ecosystem: Host-associated > Plants > Roots > Nodule | place: USA: California...
GCAGGCAAATTTTTTAACCATGCATGAAAAATATGGTACATAGAGACCCAAATCTCTTTGCTATGAACCATTATGTTCTTTTTTCTTTCTTTTATTTTACTTTTTAATAAAAAAAAATAATGAACAGCACAGATGCAGTGATCATATTATCAAAACATCCTTTACCTGCAATCCTTGAGATGGTAAAATGTATCAGAATTATTTGTCAGCAACATCAAGTATGTGTCATCCTGCAACAGATATACATAAAACTGTCATTTATGAACTTAATTTATAACATATGTAAATTGTCTATGCACTTGTCACTCACATCAAAATAATGGATATAAGCATACAAAAATGCTAAAGGGTTGTATCTTGGCAAGCAAACAGGGGAAAATGCCTCGGAGGTCCTGCATGATCATAGTCCAAAAGAAGAGAATGAGAAAGTAATGGTATGAGAAAGCCAATAAATCTACTTGCAATTGAGCAAGATAGTTTACTGCTCATAGGGTCAACAAAACAAGACATACAGAGTCGTATATAGACTGCACGAATAGAAAACTATGCCATCAAACCATCTCTGAGATACTATCTGAAATATAAAATCATGCCGGTTCTACTTGCCTAAAGGACTCTGTGGACATAACAAAGTTGGCCAGTAGCAGCATATCATCTGGATGAAGAGAGGCTTTCTGAGCACCAAATAGACTGATTACCTGCCTTCAACCTTTAACAAGTTATTTTATCATTTTATGTCTGCACATGACTTGACAAATTGAGTATAGTGCTAAACCTTGTGTCTACACATCAGTATCGCAAACAGAACCCCAGAATCAGCAACGTCTTGCAAGATGGCACCAGCAGCTTGCCTTGTTGCATATGCAAGAGGTAGACAAGTATAGGCATGAAGAAATGTAGCTGGATTCCTGAGACAATCGCACAATAACAACCTTAACTACTGAAGTATAGCATAGGGTGATGGGAAACCAGAAATATTAAACAAACAAACAACCTCCACAACTCTTCCCACCAAGGGAAAACACAGACAGCAGAAAAAGCACATAAAATACCCCTATACCTATATCTTGGAGAAAATATTTTATAGTTTCTCCTTTAAAACAAAATATCAGACTGCCTAGATTAGAGAAACGAACCAACTAAAAGAGTGGATTAGCGAAGAGAAGACAGTGTCTGTTCCACCAAGCAAGGGTGTCATATCAAACTTAGGATTCTTCTCAAAACATCTGTTTACTGACTTTGTAAGTATAACAATCATCTGCATATGTATAAAAAATAGGAATGCATCATATAACTGTCACAATTCACAACATTACCAGTCCATTTGAATAATTAAAAAGGTGATGCAACGGTATACCTGTCCATAAATGAGATCCAATTGCCTTCTTAGGGACTCATATGGCTCTTCTGTGCAGCTGATGCAGACTAAGTAAATCGGTCCTTTCACAAGAAAAACCACCTGCACCATAATTTCAAACTAAGATTTCACAACACATAATCATTGTGTTGCTACAGAAATGCCTAATAAATAAAATCCTCTCTCTAAAACCACTGATGAACATAACATGAGAAACTCAGCAACCAAAAGCACAACATACAGCCAATATCTTTCTCTTACAACAAGGATTGAAATATCATTTTGCATAACAACATGATACTAGTTATGTGGGCTTCAAGTACTGACTTATAGGAAATAATGCTAAATCAAACAATATATTGATTAACAAAACTTTTACAAGAGAAAAATGTGTGATCAGACCTGATGCTTTCCAGCCCTCACCAATTTGACACGGTCACCCCTGAAAACAAAGAAAGAAATCTTTGAAAATTCCTTCTCAAATTATATCTAGATAACAAATCAAATACATTCAAGAATGTTTTTATAAATTAACCAGAACAAAGCCAGCTACATACCCATTCTCAACAAAGGAAATGATTGCTTGCAAAGTTGCTGAAAAACCAGCAAGCTTGTGTTCATCTCCATACCTGGAAAAAGAAAAGTGAGAAACAAAAAATAGAGAAAAAGAGCACAAGTTTAAGGCAGCAATCATAGAGATATATGAACACTAATTGAGGGAAGCTCGCATGAGGAGTTGATAAACACTAACCTAGAGTATATTGGTTTTCCGGAATGACTCAGAACAAAAAAATGTTTCTTCCTTTTCCTCCATGATATGGAAGCATCATCCTGCACTTCATTCATTAATCAATCAGGATGTGGTATTACAGGTATCTTCAGTGCAATGCCTCATAGGGCATGAATTTGAAGAGAAATGTTTGTATCAGAAAGCTAAAGTATTTAGCAAGAATTGTGGAACAGCTCTTAATAGTATCTATAACAGATTCACAGTTGATTTGAGTTTGGAAGTTAGTGCTTAGAACCAAAACAAAATTTATCCATTTTTAAAGCTAAGACGCTGTTAGGATGTAGAATAAAGGGGGAATTAGAATATTTAAGAGTTGTCGGAGCAATTAGTTAGTTAGTTGGTTAGTGACTACCATGTGCTAATAGTTGTTAGAAATTATCATGCACACATCAAAGAATATATTGATAGAGGGAATCATCGACTATTGTAAACGTTTTGTAAATAGAGTGGCGGTGACCCTATGATTGAACTGGAAACCCTTGCAGGAGAGTTTTCTCTACTATTCTTTCATATTTTCTCAATAAAGGTGTTCCTACTATTCAGTCTAATTTTCGGGTTACTAACAGGGTTACTAACAGACGTCAACTTAATTCCTGTTTTGTCATTCATGCATTTAATTGTGTGTTGCGACCAGAATCTTAAGCACAGTGGAAAATCCTTAAACAGACGTCAACTTCATTCATGTTTCCCATGCCTTCTCATTTTCATTGTCACTCATGCATTTAATTGCTAAGTTAAATGCTTATGTATGTATTTCGATTTCCATTTCAGACCATCTAAATAAACTAACATATATATAGCGGTGTCGGTGTCCTATATTGTTTTCATAATGTCAGTGTAAGTGTCGTGTCAGGTGTCGGTGTCAGAGTCCATGCTTCATAGACTAAAAGTCAAGTGATTTTAAATTTAATAACAACACTGTTTGTTTTATAAAACCTATACTCAACATTTAATGAATCTTCATCCTAAAGGAACAGCCGAATGGAATGAATCTGTAAGTTGAATTTCAAAGTCATTGATTGAAGACTAAATACAGCCACATGAACAAATCAAAATTTAGATTTCTAAACAGTCAAAACAAACACAATAAAGGTCTGTTTGGATTGGTTATTCACTTATTTGTGCTTATCTACTGATGAAACTGTTTACGAGAACTATGAAAACAACTTATAACATTGTCCATAAACTGTTTTCAACTTATTTTCATAAATAAACTGTTTTCAACTTATTTTCATAAGTTCTCCAATATAGCTTGGGAAAACAACTTATGGCATTGTTCATAAACTGTTTTCAGCTAATTTTCATAAGTTCTTCAATATAGCTTATGAAAACAACTTATATCTTATAGCAAAACAATTTAACTTCATTTTGTCTTTAGCTACATAAATAGCCTATACATACGCTATAAATAAGCTGTTTATCACGATGGGAGCACACTTGTGCTATAAGCTATAAATAAGCTGTTTATCCAAACAAATCCTAAAACAATGAAACAAAATCGCATTAATCCTATACCATTGAGAATTTCAAAACTGAATGACACAAATTATACACCTAATAACACTATCATCACGAGATCAATCACAATAAGCTATAGGTTGAAAGTGAAACTGCGAATAAGGAAGAATATATACCTCATCAAGATGTCGTTCATCAGGAAACCAAGAATCATGCGAATCATTAGAAACGGACGGTGGAGGATCATGAATATTCATTTCTTCAATTTCATGAGAAACGGAATCTTCAACATGAGACACGCTTGTGGCGGTGCTGCTGCCGCTACCTCTTTCAGCAGCGTAACCGCTACTGGTAGGACTTGAAGGTTCGGAGGGAGTAGATCCATGAACGACGTCGTTTGGTTGTTCGGAGGTTGATGGTTCGCCGTCGAAGAGGCTTAGAGAGAGTGGCGGGAGGTTGAATTGGATCGGAGAAGAGGAGGAGGAGAGAGATTGGTCCATCGGTGCAATTCAACTGTGATGAGAGAGAGAGAGACGGTTGTGTTTATTCAGTTGTTTTTGTGTTGGATTTGGATGTTGATAGGGAGCTCTAGTCGTCTCATCAAGATTTGATGATCTAAATTTAAAATAAGTTTGTTCGGATGATCTAAACTATTTTAATATTTGGATTTGGATGTTGATAGAGAGCTCTAGTGGTCCGATCAAGATTTGATGATCTGAATATCATTTCTAGTGTTTTAAATTTGAAACTTTTGATCATGATCGAACAATCAGATCTCTTGATCGGGCAATTGGATCTCTTATGACTGCATGTCATTTTAAATGCATACAATTCAAACTTGTTTTGCTTTTGGCGAGATTTGAGTGGTGCATCGTATGTGAAACCCGACACGCAATGGGGTTGCATGTTAGGATCACAAGTTTTGCTTTTGGCAAGGTCTGGGTGGTGCGTCAGATGTGAAACTCGCCATGCAATGAGGTTGCATGTTAAGATCATAAGTTTACCATGTCGGTTAGGCCCCACATAAAAGAGAATGGATCATCTCAATTTCAAAAAAGTTTCGCAATTTACTCCCTCTAGAATCAAATGCTCTTCAAATTACCTATTTTACCCCAAACAAACATCGATTTTCCGAATTTAAAAGATAAGTATACATAAGTTTGATATAATTTTTAAACAACTTGTCACACATACTACACAACCACTCCAAAATCTATCGTCCATTAACTCTATCATCATTTTTTGCATTTGAAAACAATGGTAACGTAACTTTTTTTTTAAGGAAGTAGCTCTAAAATCATTGTCATTTTTATTTTTCGTGTATTATTTATTTTATTTTTTTTGTGATAAACCTAGACGGGGATATGCTTGGAAGGTACGTTTTGGTATGATAAGAAATTGTGTATGGATTGTCCATCCAATAGTTATGAATTAGTATGGTTTTTTAAAAAAATTGTTTCCATTTCATTATATTAGGTAGGTTATGGAATATCCTAAAATTGATTTGACATGGGACATTGCCAAACCAATGAGTTTGAGGATCTTAAAACTTTCTTTGTATGTGAGTTTTGAGGTGGTACTTATCACTTTGTCTTCAAACTAAAATAGAGACGTTATTTCGCTGTCAAATCCAATTTGCTTTTGAACATGAGCATGCAAGTTCCACTTCAAATTGTTTAATGTCTTTACATCAAAAGTAACGGTGCTTGACGTTTTGAGCATGCAAAGTTATGTATTATCGACAGGATAATACATAATTGATCACATGCCTTTCAATTTAGTGTTTAAACAAAGAGGATAGAAGTCTTAAAATATCATGCAAATAAAAGGTAATAGATATTTTTGTTGGAACAAGTAATCTTGATTTCCTCTAAAACTCTAGCATTTTTTAAAAGAAACTCAATGAAACTGATTGAGCTATAATATCCATGAAAATTTGAAATGTGAAGTATCTTGAGAGAAGATTTGAAACAATAAGGAACTGGAATTAATGCATAGTTTCTCTTATCCACGAGTTTGCCAATTCCCTAAATTAGAATCAATAACAAGTTAGTGGATAGAAGTAAACATCATTGTTTTAACATTGAAATGAGACAGATTAAGCATGATATAAGGTGTACCAAAGGAAAAACAAGAACTTCTAGTTTAAGACACCTTAAGAGGAATTCCATTAATGCTTTTCTACCGAAGATAATCTCCAAATTCAGACAAAGATGTCAAATTGTGAAACTCGGGAAGGAGATGGAGATGATCAATTACGTAGAGAGGTTCCTAGAAAAAGGAAACAAAAATAGATTTGCATGGGAAACACAACCAAAGGCAACATTATGCGTCAATACGCATCATATTATACACAATATTTAAAAAGATAAATGAAGATGATGAGAAAAAAGACAATACATACCATAAAAGCGTTCTTTGATAGTGTGAGAGACTTGACACTTGCAAGTCCACTCAATAGCACAACCAAATAAGGAGAAGAAACATGTTGCATTAAATAAGTAATTGGTAGGCGTATGTCAAATTCAATATATGCATCAACTATGGAAGTTGGAGGGTTAACAATGATAAATTGTATGGTTAACAATGACAGCATCAATCTTGACCGACAAATCGGAGAAATCATCACAATTTAGGCAATAAGGGTGTACAACCAATAGCAATAATTCAAAGTCAAATCTTGCAGGATAGGGCACCCCTCAGAAAAAAATTGTTCCATTGACTTGTCACTTTCAAAGGTAGCATATGAAAGTTTTAAAGTTTTGAGGGTAGGGAATCGAATATGTGTAGGAATAAATAGAGTAAAGCCGCCAAGATGTAACGATAGTTTAGTCAATGAGTGAGATGTTGAGAAACTACGGGGTAACACACAAGTGGTATTTCGATAGTTTAGTCGACGGAGATGATCGTCTGCATCACGAATAACTTTGGGAGTTACTTTAATGGCAATGCTTTGTATTTCTACATTAGATTTGTGAAGTAGTGTGACCACTAAACCTAAAAGGGAATTCGTTGTTGCTGAGTTTTGATTTTGAGGATGAGAAGGACTAATAATATGAAAATAAAAAACGGATAATTGAGTCCACAAGTACCTCCACTTTGTTGCTAATATGGAAGTTTTAACGGCATCCTTCGTGGAGAGAAAAGAAAGAATATGGTGAAGAATGTTATCGGATGAGTCACTAATATTTTTCTCCATTTTGAATGATGATGATTCATTGATGAGATATGCTTTACTATGCCTATTAGACCTTTAACTTCTTATATTTCTCAAATTACGAGCCATAACCAACAACAAGAAAAGAAAAAAGTGAGATAGAGAGAAATTGAGCATTGGAATGATATATGTCTAGTAGAATCTGTTAGTTATCACCTGGTTTCACTAACTTTCTATATTGATCAAGAAAATAAAGTACTCATTCTGAATATTATATTGTTATTGATAAGCATATTAATTAAGAAAAGAAAGGGCATCATTTGATATCATTGCCTAATTATAGCTTTAAATAAATTCAAAGAAATTAGAAGACGTCCTTAAGCAATTAGAAACCTAAGCTGTGGCAGAAAACATGTGGTACACATGTGTACTACCATGTTTATTAGCCATTGGATATATTACTACAATAATGGATGCTTGAGATTATTTAGAGTGACTTGGTAACTCAAGGTTGCATCAAAAGTTCTCCAACTAAACCATTTCAAATTTGAGAAATGTTTCATGAACACTCATGCATTCTATCTACACTTCGAGGGACAAATAGAGAGAATGGTGTGATAAATGAGATATACTTCCTTCGGTCCTTTATACTTCCTCCGTCTTACAATAATTGTCTCTTTACCCATTTTTCTTTTTCTCAAAATAATTGTCACTTTAGAACATTTATTATTTTTCCCCATTATTATACCCTTATTTATTGAATTTCATCCAACTTAACTACTCCACTAACTACAATTAATAAGGGTGTTTTAGTAAATGTAACTCATTTTACTATCAAAATCAACATAATTAATCATTTCCTTAATAATCGTGCACAAACCTTAAACGACTAATATTGTGAGACGGAGGGAGTATAAAAAAAGAAACCAAAAATCATCAAAACCAAGACAATCATTAGTTGTTGCAATTTTTTGAATTTTTTACAAATATACCCTCATAAAAAGTTGTGAAGTATTAAATATATCCACTACTATTGAAAAGACCAACATTAAATGAAGACTAAAAAAGTCTTTTAAACAATAAATGTACCTTAAAAGTTGTGAATTTTCTTATAAATAGGACCAAAATTTTATTTGAAAATTTTCTTATAAATAGGACCGGAGAGAGTATTTATGATTTGATAGAAAATTTTAGAGAGAAAATAAGATGTTAAATAAGTACGGAAGAGTTAAAATGTGTCTAATATAATCACCATTCAAATTTACTAACTAACAATGGGGCTATGGCTATGAATTCAATGAGGTATCACATTATATTAAGGGAAATGTTAACGAGTGTTCCCGGGACACTTGTTAAGAGTTTTAAATAGTAATTTTTTATGAAAATTTGTGTATTCAATGCATCGGAAATTGAACTAATTGACTTTTTTAAAGAATAATTTCTTAATTTAAGATGTTTAAAGAGTGCCCCCGAGACACTTGTTAACAAGACCCTTATACTAACTAACAAACTAATTCCTATGTGTATCCCAATATTCCAATGTGGAAAGCAATTATTTCAAAAATGATCATGAAATGTGTAATAGCACCAAGTAAGTACTAATGTATGGACCACAAATGATTAATGTCTCCTTTTAATCAAATTCAGTAATCATGCACCTTCATATAGATAGATAATAATTACAATTGCCTAAAAAAAGATACTAATAACTACAAAGTATGAAACACATTGTTTCTAAATCTATGTTCAATCTAACTAAAATAGAGAGTAAAACTCTATTTTACAGCTTTTCCTCAATGGTTCATCACCATCCTACCAATATAGCCAGCTAATACTAGTACAAATGTTATATTCATTGTATGAGTTGCTATCAATCACACTGCAGTAGACATTAATGCTAAAGAACGGTGGTGAACTCAATCAAATCAAACATATGATCATTTACTTCCCTTCAAAATAAGCAGAAATACCACTTTTTCTTCTACTATATCCTCTCCTTCTCCCTCTTTATCACCTTCTCTCCATGCTTCATATTCTAATGGCATATTTGAGGTGAAAAGTGACAAGAGAAACAATTGTGCAACAAAGGCAGTGAAGAACATGTTAGTACTCAAACCACAATACTTTGTGCCGCGGACCGTATCTCTAAGGGGAAGATTTCACTTTGAACCAAACATCCCAAGGGCTCCCATGGTCTTCAAAACACCAAAACATACAAGCAAATCACGATGACAAGAAATGCACTTGCGTGCCTTTTGAAAGTTCTTTGCCATGTCCAACTAAACAAATACAATTACATTTATTGTTATAGGTATTTTCTTGTATGTGTTGGCGTGTGGATGATTATGAGATCCCTTAGGATGGTTGAGTCAAAGTGAGGTCTTCGCCTTGGAGATACGCTCGGCAGCACAGAGTAATGTAGTTTGTGTTAACATGTTCTTCACTCTCTATGTACAATTGTTTCTCTTGTCACTTTGTCACCTCAAATATGGATTCTTGTTGCTGTTTGGTGGCTTAATTATCGTCTTGATTTGCTTTGTACTCTTCCTTTTGCCGGAAACAAAAGAAATTTCCGTTGAGGAGATTTATCTTCTTTTTGAAAACCATTGGTTCTTGAACAACATTGTAAGACAAGGAACGAAAGAAGGAACAATATCAAATGGGAAGCCAGTAGCTGCTTAAAATTCTGAACAAGGTAGATTTACAGCTTGATTAATTAATCCCGGATATTTTGTATGAAGTAAGGTGGGAAAAAAGATTTCTTTATGATTAAGTGAAGCACTCAGCCGAAAGTACTTATGTATGCTTATTGTTACTTGAAGTACTTAATATTTAACTTTAGAGATCAATTATAAGTATTGAATCACTTAATAGTATTTGTATGCCATTTTACTAGTATCTGTCTTTTATTGTGGAAAAATTAATTTTGCTTTGAGTGACCAACTCTTAAGAAAATGTGTACACTGTTAAGATGATTAAAAAGCGAGTGACAATTAGTGTTATATATGTGGCATGCAAGCTTAATCATTCCCTTCATAACTATTGATGTATCTTTCACCTAATAATTTAAATTTTAAGAGAGCTAGGTTATGCCTTCTCAATTATTTTATTTAAATTTAATCAGTGTAAGTTTTTCACCCAACAACTTAACATAATTATACTATTTCTGGTTTCCATTTAAATTTGCATTAATTACTTTAGAATTTAAAATTAAAAACCACTTAATTGAATTATGTTATGTTTCTATTTTGCCAGATGAACAAAAAGTTGAAGCAATACTGAATCATAATATGCTATGCATGCTTGGAAGCGACACGAATCTCTATTGGAAATGAAGAAGCTAAGAAGGGAATGCTTGTAATAGGATTGATTTTGAAAGAGACTTAGAATTCTTCTACTTTCAATTTTCCAACTTATAGGAAACGAGTTAGAATAGATTGAGTTTGAAAGAAATTTTTCATGGACTACTTTAATGGAAATCCTTTAATTTGTCTTAGTTGTTGTTAGTGTTGGATAATATTAGTTACTAAGTTTATGTTTAAATAGTAAAAAATTGAAAACTCAATTACAATTTTTTTTTATTCAAAAATCTGTTTGAAACATACATACCAACTTGGAAGCAACGATTTCTTTACTAAGAAACACCACCAACTCACCAAGAGTGAATTTTCTTACATAAAGAAGGAACGTCATAACACATACAAGCCAAGAAAAACACGAAAAGTTCTATAAAATTCCCACAAGCAGGGTTGCATCCCTGAAAACAGAGGAGCACAAAGTATTAGACATGAAGGAGACAAAGCTTGATTGAAGAAAACATAAGTAATATTTTGGTGTACAAAGAAAAGAAGACCAATAAAGAGGGTACATGTGGTGTAAAGAGATTCTATAGAGACATATTCTGTACCTCTACTGCCAAAAGAAAATAAACTTATTTGATGATAATGACACCATTATCACTGTCAAACCCAATTTAATTAGTTTATACCTTGGCTTCAAACAAATGACTTAGACACCAACAAAACAATATTAAGAGTCCTCTTTTATAGAGGAATGAGCCATCCTTGAATAATCTAAAGTTTATGTATCTTTTTTTATTTTTGTGACTTCAATAAACTCTTCATGTAGCTTTTTTATGGAGTCCTCTGAGCAGGAATGTCTTACAAATATTTAATTGAAAGAAAGTATAGACTTCCTTAATATTACAAAAGCATTTGATTTTTGGGGTTTGTGATGGTTATGATGTTAGCTATTGTTCACGTATGTAAACACAAATTTAAGTACAACAGGTGAGCTGCTCCGTAAACGTCCGAGGTGGAGTTCAAGAGCACTCTTCAGAAGTAAACGAATATTA
>Ga0099826_10003108_pt1 | contig 11115 bp, 8 predicted proteins | sample Mtrugardesep15_FD_76830 | JGI IMG/M metagenome (GOLD analysis project Ga0099826, IMG submission 76830) | Root nodule microbial communities of legume samples collected from California, USA - M. trunc garden sep15 | ecosystem: Host-associated > Plants > Roots > Nodule | place: USA: California...
TGAGGTCGCTTAAGCGTGCTGAACTTTGTTCGGTGGCTTCTTTCTTGGTCCTTGCTTGTCATTTCCTGCATAAATTGGGTAGGATCAGGCATGTAAAGCATGAATTGTAAAATTACAATAAATGATTGCTTTTCCTTAGATAACTTGCAGAACAAGTCACTAAAATGCTTATTTTAACACATGAAATATGTTACTTTTGAGCACTTATCATTTACTAAAAGTGTTTTTGTGTCTAATGCACCTTTTGATTTAGTCCATTCTGATGTGTGGGGTCCATCGCCGGTTCTTACCAAAGGAGGATCTAGATATTATGTCTCTTTCATTGATGATTATTCTCGTTATTGTTGGATTTATCTTATGAAAAAATGTTCTGAGTTTTTTGGTATTTATCTTATGTTTCGTGTTATGGTTAAAACCCAACATAATGTTGTTATAAAGTGTTTCCGTTCTGATTTAGGGGGTGAATATACTTCTAATCAGTTCTCTGAGTTTTTGCTCATTATGTCTATGAAACCCTAGCCTTCATGAGTTTTCTCTTCTCTCTATTCAAATGTTCATGTCATATTATTTGTGTTAACAAAAGGAACTTAAATGAAGCACACTCGTGGTTTTTATCTGATAGTAAAGGGAGATTAACCAAATTTTTTAAGTGTTTATCCGCTTTTTAACAAAGGAGGAACCACAATTTTTTTCTAGTGTTAGACATAACCATGTTTTATCAAAGGTGTAACCAAATTTGCTTTCTTTACCAATTTTTCTCTATCTCATTATTTCTCCACGTGATCTGAGTGAAATAAATATACGTGTGGCACATTTGTGATTTGACTGATGATAATAAAGTCAAATCTGAATTATTTTTATCTTTGACTGACTCTAGCCAAACTAACCAATTTTATGATAAATTTAACTACTCTTTTATCACAAGTGTAACCACATTTTTCTTTTCCTTACAAATTATGTCTCTTTCTCAATATTCTCCCACATGATTTATGTGAAAGGAATACATTTGAGACACACTTGTGAATTTTGACTAATGTGCATGAGTAAGAGGTTAATTATTGTCCATCTTTGACATACTTTAAGAAAAGTAACCAAAATTGAGCTAGACTAAACCATGTTTTGTTAAAGCTGTAACCACATTTTTTCATGGCCAAATATTTGACAACCCACGGTTTGACGGACTTTAGGAAAACTAGCCAAATATTTGTGAGGTTGATATTGTGTGTGCAATGGGAGACTAAAGATACTTGCTACATGATTTTGATTTGTTCTATGGGAACCAAATATTAGCAAAGAAAGCAATTAGAAAGGAAGGACGACTTCGAGCACAAGAGTCGATTAACCTTTAACCTGATCTAAATGAGTTAGAGGAACAAATTCCAAATTTAATTGTTGTTATGATGTGACAACATGATCCCCTTAATTTGACGTTATGGAGCACACAAAATTACCCATCATTTTTCAAAGATAATTTAGAAAAAACCTTATAACAATAAAAAGGGTAAGAGTGTGCAAATGCTTTTTGCATGGGAATAGAAATGTCTATCTTTTGTGGAGTCATTTTATCCACGTATAAGTACTTATCAAATAATTCATCTGATCTCATTTATAAGTAAATTTTGACTTTTTATGTTTATTGAATAAATGATATATGTGGTCAATATCATATACCACAAAAATCATTTATTCAATGAACTTAAAAAGTCAAAATTTGTTTATAAATGATAGGCTTAATAGCAGTTCTAGCACCCTAACTTTTCCAAAGTTGCGATTTTGGCCTCCTAAAAAAAACTACAAAACCGTCCCCTATGTTTTGCACATGTGGCAGTTTTGGCCCCCAAGACCAATTTTGACTCGGTCTACGCTAACGTGGCACCCTAAGTGAGGTGTCACGTGTTAATTTTTATTTTATTTTTTGCCTTGGGAGGCCAAAACTGCTACAGTTGTAAAACTTAGGGGACGATTTTGTAGTTTTTTTCTTAGGGGACAAAAATCGCAATTTTAAAAATGTTAGGGGTTAAAACTACTATTAAACCTAAATGATACCGGAGGGAGTACTCATGAGGAATAGTTTATTCAACCATAACTTATAAGTTATTTGCTAATGCTTTTCAATTATTGACTTGAGCTATTTTATTATGTTTGTTGGTAATTGCCCAAATGTTTTATGAATTACTAGTTTTTATATTTCAGTTATAAATTGCACATAATAATTACACATAACCAAATAGTTGAAGCATATAACCACAATTTTATAAAGGGTAACCATTTTTTTTTCTTACATTCAAAACTGGTCATCTATAGGTTTACCAACCTCGCAAAATAAAACTAATGCAATTAGAGTCCAAGAAACATAGTAGGTGGCCACTTTTGATATTTCAGCGATAAATTGGATTTAAATGATATTGTTTTCACATGATAACTATAAATAACAAAATAATTGAAGCATATACAACAATTTTACAAAGGTGTAACCATTTTTTTCTGCGCTCAAAATTGGTCATATATAAATTTTACCAACCTCACAACAGAAACTAATACTATTAGAATCCAAGAAACATAAAAATATTACTTATGGTACCAAATGTTAAGTAGATATACATGTTTTTCAAGAAACATCATAATCATGTATTGGCCTTTGTCACCACAACTAACCTGGCAAAAAGCAGAGCATCGGTGTTACAAAAGTTAAAGGTTTTATACACATAAAATGGATCATTTCATCATTTTAGCAACAAGTGTATGAACTTTTGTCTAACAAATATCATAGTTGTCTAAAATATTTTACCATAACTAATTACATCGTCTTTCTGCAATTGAAAATAATAACTTATCAATAACCTAATGACAAACACGGGATGAAATATAAAATTTGTCGTAAACACAAATAATCACCTTGATTATTAGTAGCGACATGAGTGCATATGCTATTGATTCAAGAGCTGATAATCCATAAATCATATAACATATGAGAAGTAAAGCTAACTCAACCCCCTTTACAAAGTGTGATGTGAAAGTGACTCAAAAATGAAGAAATTGAAGTTCTGATTTTGTCAAATTCGGTGGCCGAATTGGAGAGCACGGTGGCCGAATTTGACCTGTTTTTTTGAATTCTGGTTCGTGAATTTTCGGTGGCCGATTTCGGGCCCAGATTTGTTCCAGTTTTTTGAGGAATCTTTTACTATTAATATAGACTTTGAATCAGAGTAAACCTTGAGATAGAGGGAGCAGAAAACAAGGGTTTAGAAAGTCAACAAGAAAACTACGGTTTGTATAGAGTTTGCTCTTGACAACAAACACTATGGTTGGGGTTGATTCACCTTGAGAAACACTATTAGGATTGAGTCTCTTGGAACGGAGTGCTGCTCTCTCCCCCAGACTAGGTCAGTTTTGGACTGAACTGGGTAAACAAATTACGTATGTTCTCTCTCTTTCTCTCGTTGTTTTTTACTTTTGTTTGTGTTTATAACTTTCATACACTTTGTTTTTGTTGTTTGATTATTACTTGCTCCACGCATAAGTGTTTTATATTTGTGTGATTTTTTCATCGAATTCACAACAAAGTGACTCCTAGAGTAAATCCTGTAATTATCCTTAAACTTCTCATGACAAACTACAAAACCACACCCAGTTGCTTTGTATTTTGTCCCTCCATGGAGAAGAGTGCACCCAAAATAGTGCATCTATGTCCCTAGTTAGAAAGTGAAAAAAAAAAAAAAAGTGTAAGTTGCAACTACATTGTTATGAGATCACTTACAACGGTTATTAACCCTCTCTATAGTCCAATTTCCATGATCGTGGGCATAGTCATTATATATTTGAACAAGAGATTGAGAAGTCATTGATGCCTTTAGAGGGCCATCTCATTTCCCTCCACTTCACTTAATGAAAGGCAAAGATTTCCATATAAAAAGCATAAACCATGACCATAACCCATCAATTTTAGTGTTTACCATGATTCAGTAACAATTTCGAAATTATTTTCAAAACTATTTTCATAACTAATTTCAAAACTACCTTAATTTCAATCTTTAATAGTCTACATTCTTAACAATTTCAAAACTATTTTCACAAATAATTTCAAAACTACCTTAATTTCAGACTCTAATAACTACCTTAAAAACAATTAGAAAAAAACGATTATAATTTATAAGAACAAATTTTATAGAAATACAAAGAGACGGTGAGGAAAGAACAAATTGGCCCATACTAATTCTTTAATAACTACCTTCAAGACACACGAATCCTAAATACAAAGCTTCAACCCACAAAAGGAAGCTTAAATTTGTAATAAACCACACCTTCAATAGAGAGATTGAGTTTGTGACGGTGAGATTGAGGGAATGAAGACCGGATTGCGACAAATAGATTGAGTTTCTGAAGGTGACAGTGAGGATTTTGGCGACTAAAAGGGATTGTGTCTGAGAGGATATCGACGCCGGTGATCGGGTGAAGATCGGTGGTGGACGGAGATCGGCGTTAGGTTAGCTGAGAGAGAGAGAGAGATCGTGTTCGGACGAGAGAAAGTGATTTTGACTGAATCTTTTTCTTTTTTTCATTTTATTTGGTATTTGTTTTATGTTTGTTTCCATGTCAGCACATATTTGTTTTTCTAAGGTTTTTTTCCATGTCAGCAGTGGTGGATTGGGTGTACACCCATAAAGAGTGTCAACGTAAAATTCTCCATAGACTACAACTAGAAAGTGCATTCATAATTAGCCTATGTAAATATAATATTGGTAAAAAAAAAAAAACTTATAAGTACATTATCATCATGCGTTCAAGCTAATAAGCTTAGAGCACTTTTATTATGAGATAAATGAAAACATACAAAATACATCTAGAATTGGTGTCGATTTTATTAGTAAATATGAAGAGAAAACAATATAAAAATCAAAACTACATCAGACTATGGTATCTGATGTCAGTTTTAGATGTCCAAATATTAAACAACTACAACACCAATATCTCTCTTATTATTCTTGCTGGTTGCTAGTGCTACCATTGTCAAAAGTATTTGCCCTAGAAGAAGGAAGCACAGAAGGAGCATCACCGGGAGGAACATCAGGAAGCATCTGGGATCCTGCCAACCCAGAATCACGAACAAGAACATCAGCACCCATCTGGAATCTTGTCGAGCCACCACTGTCACTGACCGAACCACCACCAACAGGGTGGGACCTAGTACTAGTGCCACCATTTTCAACAGGAACATTAACATCCATCTGGAATCCTATCAACCCATCATCACCATCGGGGCCATTAAGAAGCTTTTGTTTTAACACTTTTAAGTTGTGAATCTGCTGAGCCGTTAACTCAGCAGCTGGCAGCTGATTAAAAGCCAATTGTCCTCCACCGACTGTCACAGTCCGTGGAGAAGCATTTGGCTTAAAGCCGAAACAATCAGGAAAGGAGAGAACAAATTCAACAACCTGAGGACTGAGATATTTGGCCAGTTCGTTCTTCACACTCATGAGCTCCGTTTGAACTTCACTCAACCTATTTTGAAGGTCATATGTTGGACCCGCACAACCATGGATAGGGTCCCTCAACCAGGCCTCCGCCTCATACACCAAGGATTCAATAACTTGTTCATGATGTGAAGCATCAAGTTTTTTCAACATATTCGACACATTGTTCTTTCCAAACACGGAGTGTACCTTGATGAAACGCTCCGGGTTGTCGGGTGGAAAGTAAGGAGCAAGGTCACAGCTTGAGTCGCACTCCTGACGGAGATGCTTGCACGCTGCGCATGGGCGAATAATCTCTCTTGCCATTACTGCACATTAAATTAACAAATTCAATTACTAAGATCATTCAACAACAACAATATATAACACACAAAAAATGAAATCGAAATCCATTGTCTTTTTTTTTCTTGACCTAACAGTGTCATGCAATATTAAAGAATTTTGAAACGATCAAAATTTTCAACGATCTCGGATATCAATTTCGACGATCAAAATTTTTTAAAATGAAGAAATAAGAGAGAAAAAAATCTTGAAATGAAAAGAGAATCTTACCCTGAAGAAGGAGAAGTGCTATGAAAAATGAAATGATTTTTTGAAACATTAACTATGATATGTTACAAACAAAGCCTTCTTACCCTATTTATAATGAAATGCTATCTTTTTTTATTATTATTTTTTGACCCAAATATGTGAATACATTAAACTCTTTTCTTTTTATATCACATTTCTTTTCTTCTTTTTTTACCAAAAAAGTTTTTTCAGAAATTAAATACTATGCAATATTTAATTAAATATAAAAAATATTAATTTCATTGATTTTTTTATTAAAAATAGATAATAAATTTTAAAAAATATTAATGCTAATTGAAATTATAATTATTATTGGTAGCAATGAGGTAAATATTTCAAAGAAATCATTTCATAATGTAAAGTCAAACTTCTATATAAAATATGTATGGTCTCTTGTTTTTGTTTTGTTTTTCCCAAAATATTATTATATTCACTCATATAATATATTAAAAAATTAATTTATTGAATATTTAAATAGAACATAAAATATGAAGAAATTAAATGCCACGCAATAATTATTTTAACATAAAAATAATAATTCTATTAATTTTCTAACAATGACAGATAATCACTTATCTCAGTGATGAGAACGTAGTCTTGTAACCTTGAAGAACTGAATTTATACATCCTCGAGGAAGGTTGTAAAATGGCCACTAATATTGCTTTAACCAATAAAATTCCCCCTTCGCAATTAAAAATATATATAATTATTTTTATGTTGCAATTTAAAAAATATTTAATATTTTTAAAAAATAATATTTTGATTAGTCCTTTAAAAAATATTTTTATTAGTGTTAATTTTTTTTTTTGTTGCTAAGTCAGGAGAAAGGACAGGCCTCAAGGGAAAATAGCGACAACTCAACTAGGTTGGCACCCCACTGCACCCCCATCTTAAGCCAACAATTTCAAAAAATTTATTAAAAAAAGAGAAAAGTATATACAAGAGGGTGGACTAGACCAAAACCCTCAAAAACATATAAAATAGGAAAGAAAAAAATAAACCACCGTCTAAGAGAATCTGAAACTAAGCAGACCACAACGGTCCCCAATAATATCATCATGCAATTCTGGTGGTAACACAGACAACCAAAATGAACTATGAACTGCATGACCCATATATGCCAACTTATCTACACAACATAGTGCAACTCTCGTGTCCGAGTTACCAAAACTTCAAATATTTCAAGAAAAAACAATCATTGGGCCATTGGAGATGGCTCACCCCAATATTGGTGTTAAATAAAAGTACAATAAAGTTTATAATATTATTAATTTTAATTTATTAAACAAACCATATATGAGAAGAAAAAAAATACGTGCACCATCTGTGTAAATTAGTTTTAGTAAAACAATATCATGCTTCTAGAATTGTCGTATATGTAATGTAAAACTAACAACAATCATTTCATAATTTAAAGAGAAATTTAAATATAAAATTTGATGGACTATTTTTGTTTATTCAAAACCACTATTATCACCGATGTTCAAAAGGGAACTCTATGCCCGTTTACCCACTTGTTTTATTGTCCTAACTTATGTAAATTATATAAATAAATAGTAGTATTAGATTTGGTGGTTTTGGTTTAAGATATTGGGTTATGCTCCTTTTAAGAGCTCAATTTCAATTCCTCCCAATGCTAATATTGATGGGTTACTCTATACAAAACTTTAAAAGTGGCTCTCGTAAGTTGAAGGTGGAATTCTTTTTGCAATGACAACAACAATATATCGTTCTTATATATGCAATTTGTTTACGGGTATAACCGAAAGAATCTAAATAGGGTCCCAAAATCATTTACCCCTTGTATATCTTGTTATTTAGATAGTCACTCATTTTCTTTTTCCAAAAGTACCATCATCTTTAAATACAAATAACACATATAACAAATAGATAAGACTACATTTAAATATTAAAATAAAAGTGTAACAACATGGATATGAGTAACATTTATAGCAACTCTAAAGTCAAACAAAACAAATTATCAATTAGTAGAGAGAGAAACTCTCACTTCTCACTACCACTCCTCTCGAACTCTGTCTAGGGTTTCCCTCTTCATCTAAGTGGTGGTTGTTCGCAGCACCTCCTAGTCCACCCACCCTACTTGGGAGTACACCCCTAGGTACTCCTAGTATCCCTTTCCTTTTTTTTCTTTTGATTATGGATTTCGATGTGTTACTCCATGGAGGGTTGGAAGAGTGTCCAAACCACACAACAACCCATTAAGCTTCCATCCAGTGTTGTCAAAGATCTCTCTAAAGGAGAGAGACCCCCACCAAAGCCTCCCCCTCCAAACCACTTTTCTGTGACTACTCCAACTACACCATATCTGAGTTTGATCCGACCACCATTAAAACCATCGTGGTTTTATTGTGGGTTGGTGTCTTTGACTTTTTCTTGCTTTAGTTCCATTGTTGTTATGTTTGATGTATCTTTATGTGTTGTCCTTCTGTTATGTTTTTCAATTTATGTTCATGTGTATGTTTTGTTATGGTTACACAAGTTATTTGTTAAAATGCCTCAATGGCGCTTGACTTTTTGGACTAGAGTTATGTGTGTAAATTTAAAAGTGGTTGCCAACAATCTTTATCTCTTAAACTCTAAATGTTCTATGCGAAAGTTCACCTTTCATACTTTTTTGTAACTTGGTTTCGCGCCCGTGCGCGGGTTCGCTGAGTTGCGCCTGTGATTAGTGATTTTTTGTTAGAATAGATTAGAGTTGATCACCTGGACTGATTTATCATGTTGTATTCCTGTTTGGGTTATTCTTGGGTCATACTCTTTCTCAGTTCCGTTACTGATTTGAGCGTCGGAGTGCTACCGAGCTTGCATGGACCTTTCGTTCCATCGTGAAGACTCAACACCGCCGTGTCGGAAACTGTTACCATCACATTGAAGCAACATCCGCCACCGTTGCCACTCATTTGTTCTCACCGGACAGATCAAGTCTATCCAAATATTGAATAATTTTATTGCAAACAAAAATGGTAAATATCACGCTTCTAGAATGGCCGTATATGTGATGCAAAAGTAAAAGCCATCATTTAATAAAAATATTATGAAAAAAAAAAAAATCTTTTTTACACTTCTAGAATGGGCGTATATGTTAAGTAAAAGTAAAAGCAATAATTTCATAATTCAAAGAAATCATTTATTAAAAAATATTTTAATATGAAAAATATAATTTAATAAAAAAATATATAACATAAAATATGAAGAAAAAAAATTAAATACTATATAAAATTTATTTTCTTATAAAATATTAATTATATTACTTTTCTAAAGAAATAGATAATTACCTTTAAAAAATATTAATATTGATTGTAATTTGTTAATTTAATGCATTTGAATAATTTATCATTCAATGATTTAGATAAAGGACAAAAGTAAATAAATAAATAAATAAATAATAATAATAATAATAATTCTCTCAAAAAAAAATATAATTAAAGGAATATAATTATCTAGAAGGAATCAAATAAGGTGATAATTTCAAGGGACAAATTTTATAAATATTTTATATTTTAATCAGTGTGATAAAGTTTATAATATTAAATAAAAGTATGATAAAGGTTATAATATTATTAATTACAATTTATTATACAAACCATTCATGAGACAAATGTTTTTTCTTTTGGAACACGAGACAAATGTTTGTCCTTAATCGATTAGTTTTTATCATAAAGCTAAAACTTTATTTAAAAAGGATAGTTTTTGAACCTAAATAGTTTTTTTTTTAAACTCGCTATCCGATCCAAGGACCGACTAATTTGATGGGACCAATTCCACCGCCCACTTGCGGGGGCCCCGTTCTAAGCCAGAGCAAAGCGCTTTGTATGAACTTACCCACCAAAATTGGCACAAGAGGGAATCGAACTTGAGAGCTTGAGAGGAACACACTCCAAGATCCCAAGTCAACCCCAAATTAGTTTTTTGGACATAAATAGTTAACGGATAATCATTCACAAGTAAATTAGTTCTTGTATGGAACTAATACAAACACGAGATCAATGTTTTTCACTAATGTATAAAATGAGACGTTAATATTTCGATAAATATTTGTGTCAAGTGATATGTTTTATCTATAAAAAATGACAAGTAATCAATTTTTTTACATTTGTTAAGAGTTTTGAGGTTTTATTCATACCCAAAAATAAGAAGAAGATGTTTTGGCCAGCCTAACCAGGTTTTTTTATAGTGAGTTTTGATGTCAAAGTCAAGCACTGTGTTGGCTGATAGCAATAGTAGTGTGAGCAAAGTATTTAATTATCATACATGGGGAGAATACCCCATATTTATCATGATGCATTCTCGTGATGCACTTAATCTGGTTGCTATTTTCACTCGTAAGATATGGTTCAGTTTGCTGAGTGCAACTAAATTCGAGATAGATGTGGCCGCCTATCGGATTCGAATGCATCCCTAGATGATAGGGACTGTTTAGTGATTATTTGATAGTTTGTTGGTGTTGATGGCGATGGAGCACGTCGATGTTGAAGCATTCTTGATGTAGAAATGAGGAGATTTCTGGAAATGGCGTAGGAGGAATAGTCCTGTGTTACGCCACGCTTCGTGGCGATATAAGCATATCAAATTGACTCGCGGTTGTTCCTGTTATTAGGCCTGGTTGCATTTTTTTTAATGGGTTTTCTTATTGGACGACCTATGGAATAACTAACTGGCTTGGGCCTTCTAGGCGCATACCATTACATAAATCCAGAGGTTTTTAGTCATTTTAATGATTAGAATTCTGCTCTTCACCTTGCAAAATTTGCTCGCGCCATGCAGCCATGTCAATTTTACCCCAGCACACCTTAAGTGACGCAGCGCAACTTAAGTGATGCTGCGCACCTTAACTAGCGCGGCGCAAGTTAAGTAACGCAGGGTTACTGGTTTCGTACAAAACCCATCAGTCCAAACTCCAAGCACCATTTTCTTTCCTTCCACCCTCAAAAACCCAAAAAGTGTGATTTTATACTAATTCAATTTTATTCGAAATTATAAAATAATTCTATACTAATTCATTTTTATTCGAAATTATAAAATAAATGCAAAAATAAATTCGAAATTATAAAA
>Ga0099826_10003109_pt1 | contig 11113 bp, 7 predicted proteins | sample Mtrugardesep15_FD_76830 | JGI IMG/M metagenome (GOLD analysis project Ga0099826, IMG submission 76830) | Root nodule microbial communities of legume samples collected from California, USA - M. trunc garden sep15 | ecosystem: Host-associated > Plants > Roots > Nodule | place: USA: California...
AAAAAAAAAAAAAAAAAAATTTTTTATTTTTTTTTTTAAAAAAAAAAAAAAAAAAAAAAACGTTTTGTATTCTTAGATTGATCAATTTTTTGCCATTAAAAAAAAGATTGATTAGTGTTTTGCATTGTTTTGAAGTTTTGAAAACATCCATTTACAAGAAGAAGAAAACAAAAATGTCCAGCTACAAACCGGAGAACTAAGTCGTGGCATATGTGAACCTTGAGGTGTCTAAGATCGAAGATCCTAAGTACAGAGGGGAAAAAATGGTGGACAGGTATCTTGCTTGACTAGATATAATTAAATTTAGATTTTATACCTAACTATCATGGATCATCCACGGAGTGCAGGTTTCTCAAAGGTCCTAATTCGAATGTGTAAAGTGCATATTCCTAACTGCGTGAACCGGTGTAATAACTGCTGTTAAGCAGTACAGTACATTCCTTTAATTGAAGCATTCTAAGTCCTTAAAAATCATGGAAATAGAAGTTCTAAAGCTCGTACTTTTGATTTCTGTTGGCAGTCCAAAAGTTAATATGTTTCTCTATTCTAAAACGATATCATATTGATGCATGTCATATTCCTCCTGAAAAAAACATTGATCTAAGTGAGTATGCAGATGCAAATGCAAAGAAGCACCCTACACATGTGTTGATGATAGCTGAGAAAGAAAAAAAAGGTTGCGAGAGAGAGAGAGAGAGATTTTCAATAAAATATAGTTAAATTTTACATCTCATCAATGCCTCTAATCTATATCCCTCCCTGGGGTAAATTGCTAATAAACTCCCTCTTGGCAACAACTGGAACCATATTAGCAGCTCCCATTGATTAATATACCCATATTACTTGCTCTTAAATTAGAAAAAAGATAAAGCAATTCCGTTGAAGCTTAAAAAATAGATCAATAAATGATTTTTTTTATTTAATTTTGATACACATAATGTTAACTATGCATCATGTATGTTAGCTATTCATAGTATTGATTCTAATTGCTTTAAACCAGGGTCCAAGTTCTCTGTTTCCACGTCTTCCCGGTCCAAATATGAATCAGCTATAACCTTTCCCTTACTTAGCACATCTGATGGTACTGTTTGTAAGAGGCTGAAACCAAAAGCAGATTAAGAATATCATCAGATGGTGCTATGTGTATAATGTAAATTGGTACGACACTAGCGAAAAAGTTAGACCTCTGTTATTTTGTGAACATTTTCTGTTCTTATTTTTTAAAATCTGTGCTAATTTTACTAGATGATATCAAAATGCGAGACTCTTGAAGTGAAAAATTGCTTACATTTTTTGGAAACAATAAAAATGTCAAAATAATGGTTTTCGTTATTTCTAGATATCCATCACCCCAAGCTAACATTTCATCTCCTTTCCATCACAATGTTTCGCTTCAAAAGTATTACATCATGAAGATCAACAAGAGAATAGTGATACCTTGCGTAGCAAGTTATCCACATAGCTAACTATCTTAGTATCCTTTTAGTTAGTTATCCTAGTTTCTATATTCTATGTGATTACCACTGTATTACTGTGCTCGTGCACCTTGCCTATATAAGTTGTAATCACTCTCATTTGATCAATAACAAGAACATTATTTCTCATTTCTTCTTTCATTTTATCTCTCATAATAAAAAGTCTCACATCTTCTTATTAGCAAGTTAAAATGAACACATATTTTAGAAGATGAACATAAAATGTTTTCACAAAATAAACGGGACCTTAGCTAGTCGGCCGAAGGCTGTAAGATTAAGAGAGATACTGCAAAGGATCCAAATCCTTATTATGTACAAGAAAAAGGGAGGGAAACTACACAAGGAATTCAAATCACCTGTCCAGAGCAATAAGGGCAGAACTGACTTTTGCCTTCATTGATTTGACGGAGGCACCAGGATCATTTCTTGAAGCACGGAGAAGCAAGGAATCAAGGTCCTCCAGTGACCTTCAGAAACAGAATTCTTCAGTTGGGATTTAAGTTTTTCATAATCATAAAACTTATTTCTATATGTCCTATAGCTCAGTTGCTAATGGTAATAGTTATTTCAAGCACATTATTTTCATAATAATTTTTGCGGGAAATTGATTATGTCACCTCAGACAATCATCAACATTGTTCAATGCAGTTTTACCATTGCCACTGTCAGAAGCATATTGCGCAACCTAGAAAAAGATTGTGAACCACTAATTAACTTTCATACAGGTGGATATATATCATAAAGTAAATGATGATAAACATGGACAATCGCAAATAGATTATTTAACAAATATCATATCAACAATGGGTTGAGATTTAAAAACAATCAATGAAACTATCTGTTGTTCTATGCTGTTTAGGAGTTTTCTGAAATCTACATGATATGGAAGAAATTGGCTTATAATGAATGCTCTTTTATTTTTCCTTCCATGGGACTTGAAAATCTTGAGAAGCTGTGTAGAAAATAATACCTACTTAAGTATATATACACTTGAAAGTTGAAACTCAATTACAAAAATGAAGCCTCAGATTGCTTTGGACTGGTTCAATCAAAAGGGAGGGGGAAAACTTCCAACAGGGAATTCATTTTTTTGAAAAATAAATCGTACACGAAAAACCTTTATCATCCAAAGGTATAAGAGATGCGAGAGTAAAGAAGAACTCGGAAGTTAAAGGAAGCCTTTACTTACTGCTCGAATATTTACACGAAGAGATGCTGCAGGCCCAGAGCGAAGTAGAGATCGGCAGAGGGAAAATTGGGGCTCATTACCCTCTAAAGTTTTTTCTATAATAGTAGAAGAAAGGCATAAGCATATTTCGTATGAACTTCAATTTATGATAATTGCAGACCATGTGAAATACCTAGAGCAATCCTAGTTGTGAAGAGTGAACATGGAAAATAATGACAAGAAGATTCAGCAACATGAATCAAGTGAATAAATGCATTCGTTTATCAGAATGAGGCCAAATTTACCAATGAAAGAAGAAAAATGTGTCTCATTAAATTCATGTTTATAGAGTGTTTATTCGTTTTACATAGTTATCTTAGCAAATCCATAAGAACCAAGTATGATATAAATACGTAACACCAAAATCAGAGGTTTACAAATATCTGGATATCTAGCATGACAAAGAAAGCGGTTCACGAAAAACTGCCATTACCCAAATCCTTGATCTGGAACTGTGTGAGAATTACAGCTGGTACGTAAGTCTCCAGAGGCTCTAGCTTTTTTCTAGAGCATTTAAGAACAAATTAGAATCAGAATTATCATTCTTTGGAGGAACAAAACATTAATTTAAGTTTAATGTCATTAATACAAGACCCAGTATAAATTATATTTTACATAAATGCATATTATTTGTAAAGAGACTTTTGTATATTTAATATGTGACTATATATGCAGATAATAATCACAGCTTAAAAAAAACCTACTTGTGATCATATCAAAAAATCAGACATCCTTTTTCGCTTATCCATATCACAAATACTGGGAAATATATCATAAATGTATGTTTTTCCCGAATTAATGTCAAAATATATCATTAGCCCTATTTGAAAATAAGTGCTCATCTTTTACCGTTTAATATTAATTGTATCATTTTCATCTCCCCGTTCTCATCATCTGGAAAAACATAGCTTATATGTCTAATTCATCAAGAGACAATTCTTTCGATTCAAGAAGTCGATCACTACCACCATCATCAAATGAATCATGTACATCCCCACCAATATCCTATGATCATGCATGTACTCCAATTCGGCTAACAACATGACGAAGAAAAAGGCTCCACAAAAAGCATAAGAGCATCCTCAAAGGAGCAACTCATATTTTGGTACTTAAGTGGTTCTCATGTGTATACAACACTAACTTTCAAATTTTCAATTCAGTGCCTAATATGTTTGCACTTTATCCCTTCAAGCTAGCACCTCAAAAAAAAAATTACGAAATCGGTCTCACGAGTAACATTGCATTCTAAAAGGGAGAGTACCTATATAGCCTAGACGTAATTTTGACAATAAAGTATCATTCAAATAATGTCTAAAATATGGAGGTACCCAAATCTTAATGGGCAAGTACCATTAAGCACCACCACTGGAGAAGACTAAGATAAGTTTTTGGAGATGTGAATATCTTGTTTGATTTAATTAAACTTTAGGGCTATTTGGATTGACTTACTCAAGTTTATCTACTCGCACAGTTACTTGAGAGACTGTCTGTTCGGGAGAGCTAATGAAAATAGCTTATGACAAGTTCTTAAATTATTTTCAGCTTATTTTCATAAGTTCTTCAGGATAGCTTATAGTTTATATACGAAAACAACTTATAGTTTACAACAAGCCTTGATTAAAGAAATTGGATTCCAAACAGGGAATAATGAGAACTTACTATAGACAAATCACAAATCCAAAATGAAAAGTATAATTTGAAACCAAATTTAAGCAAAAAAATGAACATACCTCTTAACATATTTGTCCATAATACTTCCTTCAGCAGTAGCACCTGCAACATGAAAGAAAATAGCATTAAGAAGAGGGTGAAGTGAAGCATATATTTAGAGAGAGAGAGAGAGAGAGAGAGAGAGTACTGTTAGGAATGAGAAGGAAGTGGGAGAGAACAAGAGAGATTGAGACCATGCGCCTGCCTTCCTTCCATGATGGTGATGGCGACAGTTCACACTTCACCTTCAATGGTTTGCTGTACTTGCTAACATGCACGGGGCTTACAACTGATGATGATGATGATGCCATTATCCACACAATACTCTTATCTCTTCTCCTTCATGTTTAATACAAATTTATAAAAATTGTTCTAACTTATTATTTACTTTTCAGAATAAAATTTACTCAATTTTTAATTCCCATGTCTAGAGGGTTTAATTGATAAAAAATAAATAAATAGAGGGTTTAAATTTTTTATTCTAGGAAATAAAACATAATTATCCACTTTTTTAGAAATATAAATAATTTATCAAATACATTTGTGGGGATAATTCATTTAAAAGCTAAACAAAACTAAATTTTGAAATCATGAAACTAACGCGATTTAAACAACTAGTAACGAACTTATGTGTAGCTTACCTACGGGTTGTGCATTATCATGTTGTTTTTTAATGAGTATGAATTTTTTAAGATGTTTATTTTTTATATTAAGTTTGTATTAAATTAATGTAGCTTACTTTCTTTTTTTGCCTTTTTATTTTTTTAATTATAACGATTTTATTTATATATAAAAAATTACATATCCACTAACTTTTTTGGATAACAAAATCAATTCTCTTACCCTTATAGTATTTAAACTATAAATAAATCAAGTCTTATGATGACTTCACACCACTTTACGGTTTACACTATAGAATCATTTGTTACTATTTTAATAAAGTTTTTTTTAATTTTTTTTTTTTGAGAAAAGGTTTTTTTTAGTTTATTTTCTTGTCTCTATTTTTATTTAGGAAGCACATCATTATGATGAGTGAGTAGTTCACCCTTGTCTTGGGATCATGGAAAGTGATCTTATGTTGAACTTTCCACAATCATTTTTCTTTTGTCGAGAGACAAGAAAATTGTTTGATATATAAAGCTAGACAAAGGTCTTGATTATTGGAGCATGAGCACAACTTAAAGATTTTTGAAATGATATGAGTAATAGGGTGCAACGAATCTTACGAACATAGAAATCATGAGAATAACGAGCTATGTTGGTAAGACAAACTCTTTGTTCTTGGAAAGTGATAAAAGATATTTTTAAGAGTTACCTTATCCTTAGGCAATAATTTTACATGACATAAGAAAAGATTAGAAACTAGGATTATTCATTGTAATTTGAACCGCATGATTCTAAGACGTTTTTAATTAATTGCATATTTTTAAAAACAAAACCAAACACGGTCTTTCAAAACCAAGATACATTTTAACTAAACACTTAGTAGGAAATAAAACTTGTTTTGAGATTCATAATTTCTTGGAGAAATGATACTTTTTTTACTCTGACGATATATTCTTACACTTGCTTTGAGATTCATAATTTTTTTGGCATCGTTGTCGGGGGTTGAAAATTGAGGTAATTTTTTTTTAATTGGTTTAGTTTAAAGTCTTTCTTTTCTACTTTTTTTGTATCTTTATTCTTTTTTAAGTATGGCTATTTTTTTTTTTGCATAAATCTAGTTTATAAGAACTTTTGCAAAAAGGGTGTCTATTTTCCGATTTGAAATTGGAAGATCCAAAAATATGTTTATATACAATACAATTCGATGGAATATCCCATGGAAAGAGAGTGGAGTGTTTGAAAGAAAAGGAAGGATTTTTTTAAAGAAATAGAGGACATTGGAAGGAGAGACTTATTTTTTTTCAAAATATAAAATCCTCTCATTTGGGGACCTAAAAAATTGTATCGGAGGAGGGTTTATATGAATTTCTCAAATTTAATATATATTGTTATAATATTCTTAAAATTAAAAATATATTAATCATAAACATCGATTTATCACTCTCTAAAAAAATACTCTCTCCGTTTCATAATGAATGTCACTTTAGTAAAAAAAAATTGTTTTAAAATGAATGTCACTTTACATTTCCAATACAACTTTAATTTTTTTCTCCCAACTTTACCCTCAATAAATACTTAAACTTTTCTCTCGCATAATTTTTAATGCAACTTTAAGTTTGTCTTTTTCTTGGGTAGTTTAGTAAAAGTGTTATGTTTAATGGTTATTTCATTTCATTCCTTAATTTGTGTGCAATTAACTAAAACGACATTCATTTTGAAACGGATGAAGTACTCTTTAAAAAAAATGTGAAAGATTTATAAATTTTCCATATATTTTTATTTTGGTTTTTTTTTTTAACAAAAATAAGATATATTAATGCTCCAATCCTATTTTACTTTTTTTTTAGGGAAAAATTCAATTTGACTTGCTACCCAAGAAAGAAAAGAAAAAAACAAAACCTAATTGACTCTCGTGATCGGATACAACTACAAGAGAAGACCTCTATATATATATATATGTGTGTGTATAGACACACACAAACCCTCACACTTTGCTTTGCCGGCATTAGAAGAAAAGATGACTTCTTTTTCTTGTAGGCGATCAATTCCCACGGTTGATAGAATTAGCGACATGCCGGATTCAATACTCAGTCATATTCTCTCTTTTCTCCCAACCAAACTTGCTGTAACCACAAGTATACTTTCTAAGAGATGGAAACCGGTATGGCGCTCGGTGTTCACTCTTGATTTTGACGACAAAACCTTGCCAGACTTCTACAGCTTTCGCAGATTTGTTGACTTAGCCATGTTCCGGTTGCGAGACAAAAAAACTCCCATCTATTCGTTTACCTTCAAATTAAGTCACTCTTCTCGCTTCCACCAAAGACAATTTGATCGAATTTTTAAATTTGTGATGGAAAGAGGAGTCAAGAATCTTAACTTCAACATGACTGATAAACAACGTTTTATCAATTTACCTCCTCGCATCCTCAGTTGTAATACTCTTCATATTCTTACGTTGGGAAACTTATTTATTAAAAATTTTGACAAAGTGGATTTTCCTTTCGTCAAAACTCTTCATTTGGATGGAGTTTGTTTCAAACCTCCTCAAAGTTTTGTGAAGTTTATTTACGGCTTTCCTGTTCTAGAAGATTTGAATGCAAAATTACATCTATTGAGTTCGCGGGAGTCGCTTGATCCTCCAATAGTAAACTTGAATGCTTTACCTAATTTGGACAAAGTAAGGATTTGGTATGGTATGAAAGATATGATGACTTTGTTTTGCAAGGCAAAGATTTTGTATCTAGAACAGGTATGAATATCATGCTCCTAAATCCTTTTGATATATAATGTTTTCACACTACTCTATATCAAATTATTTATGCTAGTTTCGGATTTATTATTTATTTTTCCTATCTAAACAATGTGTTTTGGAAATTTAAGATATAATTGACCTTTGTTTTCAAACTATATCTTATTGTATTTATGCCATTTGCCTTGAGTATTGGTACAGATATTCACCGACCAAATGTCAAGACTTCCCATGTTTCACAATTTGACCCACATGGAACTTTATCAGGTGTACGTTGCGATCCTAAAAATACTCCCACATTTCCCCAATCTTCAACATTTGATCATTAAGGTTTTGATGCTTAGGATTTTTTTCTTTTTAAATTCCAATTTCAAATATTCTACTTTTAAAACCAAAAAATCATGTGAACTGTTGACAGGATTCTAAGGTTGGAATGTATGAAGGTTGTCAGAAGCATCTACCCACTGTCGCAGAATGCCTTTCATCACAGCTCAAAATATGCTGCATTAGAGGTTACAAAGGCACAAAACATGAGTTCGAATTCGTAAAATATATTATGCAGCATTCAATAGTACTCGAGACCTTGAAAATTCAGAGTACATGCCTTAAAGTGGACCAAAAACTGAAATTATCTTCATGCACAAGCAGCTCTACAACATGTAAACTTTCATTTGATTGAGGATGACAGTTGCACCATGTTTTTGAAGAACGTGTAGTGGTTTTTCATGAAAGAATTTTTTTGGGAGTTTTATCTATTGTATGGTATAGTCCGGTTATTGATTCTAAGAATAGTGGTAAAACGTAAAACTATGATATATTGAGTTTTAATTGATTGCTTGAAACATGAAAGAAATCCAAGTTTTGCATCAGACTAAAGAATTTGTTCATGGAAACAATTCTGTAAGAGAATAGGATATTAAGTCTAATTCATAGGCTTGTCTATGTAGGCATGAATAATTTGCTGTATGCCTCACTTTATTTCTGTTTTGGATTGTAAAGGCTTGCTTGAATCAATTTAATTGGATGCTATGTCTTATAAGAATTGTCAAAGCTTTTGGATGGTTCGTAAGCCTTTTACTGCTAAAAGCCTTATGTTAAGTGAGTAGTTGAGTTCTTTCTAGCACCGTGCATTGTGTTCACATTATTATTATTTTAGTTGCTACAGAGTTGTTTGAGCTTGGTCTTGAATTGATTTCTGATATGTTATTATTATTTGATTTAGCAATTGGCCATATTTTATACTCTTTCTGATAGATCACTTGGACTAAGGTATATGCTACCAGACTCAACACATATGGCTGGCTATGATGCATAGTAATGAAATTGGCTATAGCTGTCTGGTTCATTAGCTGTAGTTATTTTATTTTTTGTGAATTTGTAGCCATGTCATACTGAAACTACAAGATTATAATTTTAAGAAGACAATTCATTGTTAAAATTGCAGCTGATTTGGAAAACATTTAACAAGGAAGGAGTCAATATCACAAATGATAAAAATATGATTTCTCAAGAAATAGGTCTTTGTTCTATAAGACAACCAGCATTTATTTTACAACACAGACAATTTCTCAAGCTTTGGAAAAAATGCACTGTTTCATTTTATTTTTAATCTCCTTTCATTTTACTATTTGTATTTTCCTAGTAAATTTCAATAAAACAATACTATTTATTACAATACTTTTAATTGGGTACATTACAGTTGCTCACTGTTGGTAATCTATGATTGAAATTCATAACTTTTTCTCGGTTGTTACTAGGTTCATCTATCAGCATCACTAACTATATTTATCTCTATTGAGGTTAATAGCTTTTTATTGGATCACTAATACATTCATCTTTGTCCCTTTGGAAAGGTATTCTTTTTTTTAGTTACATTTTGGAAAGGTATTCATAACATAGTTCTTTTATTATTTTGAAGGTTTTATTTGTTTTTCTTGTCACAGAATCTGAAAAACAAAGCATCTTCATTTCTCTCGTGTGTTAGGAGTTTTCTATTTCTTTTGTCACCTTTTAAACTATGAAACACATGCATAGACATGGACACCAACAAGATACTGCACTGACACATAGACACTAGTAGTAATTTGATAAAATAGAAGTGATTAATTACAACATGTATCAGTGTTAGACCCAACATGTGCTATGCACTCGTTGTGCATAGCATGACGACAAGGACAAGGACTAGGACAAAACTCCAGCACCGGCAAATGCTGCAACCGATTCCTCGAGTTGGGAGTTTTATTACCACTTAACTTACACTGACTACTACTCAACTTACACCGACAGGTTTGTATGATTGATTTTGGACTTTCAAAAGGATACAAGGATCCTATTAGTTACAGCCATATCCCTTACAGTTCTAATAAGAATTTCTATTTGGCTTTATTGGACAAAATATATAGTTTTTTTATTGTTGATGTTGATATCGATATAAAATTTGAATAGAATCAACAACGTGAAAATTCGATAGTTTATTTAAACTTTGAATTTAATTATTCACTTATTATTTGGAGGTAGCTATGATAAAGTATGAAGGTGGTACGGAGGACCAATGCCGCTCCTCGCACCACCATAGACCGCTGCTAGATGAGGAGGGTTGGGTTTTGGGGGAAAGAAGAGGCGGTGCAGGAGTTTTGAATAGACAAAGAAGAGAGAATAAAATCATAGTTTTCAAACTCGGCTCGGACATCGACTCGGCAGGGGTACTGAGTCACTGGGTTAATGGTCGAACCACTGAGTCAATGATTGAATCGGATTAAACCGAATAACTCGGTTAGATGACTCGGTCTTAAGATTATATTTTTATAAGTATTGAACTAGATTATATCAGATTGAATTGATGACTCAGACACTTAAAAACTAAAAAAATGACATCTAATATGTATATTAATATATGTTATAGCTATTTTTTATTTTTAAAATAAAGTATATATTTTGTTAGCAGAAAATATATTATATTTTGCATATCCATTAATATTAATATAATTTGTAGATTTTCTAAAAAAAATTATATGTAGATTATTTTTTTTAGGGGAGAGATGATAATATTATTTTTATTATTATTGTGTAAATATTATATTTGAAAAATGATGTGCTCGTTTCGAAAGTAAAAAAAACTATGTGTTTCTTTGTCCAGAAAAAATGAAGATGCAATATGTTTACATATATAATCAATTTCATTAACAAACATAAAAAAGTAGTTCATGTAGGTTAAGGTTCTATTTAATCGTTTTAAAGTCTTCGGTTCAATTCCTATAACTCTAAGTTTTTATCAAATTCTGATATTTTCTTCAAATATTAAAAGTCTAAACATGCATTTACTATAACTAATTGGCAATAATT
>Ga0099826_10003110_pt1 | contig 11112 bp, 3 predicted proteins | sample Mtrugardesep15_FD_76830 | JGI IMG/M metagenome (GOLD analysis project Ga0099826, IMG submission 76830) | Root nodule microbial communities of legume samples collected from California, USA - M. trunc garden sep15 | ecosystem: Host-associated > Plants > Roots > Nodule | place: USA: California...
AAAAAAAAAAAAAAACTAAAATTAAAATAGTTAGAATTGAGTAATCTAGTGTTGCAACTTAAGGCGTTCCTAATTAATCATCATCAATTATCATTGCATATTTTTGAAACAGAAAGCTTCATTTTAAAGAAGAATAGAGAAATGAAAAGAGCAACATCAGTTTACCATAAACCAACATGTTTCCAATCACTAATCGAGCACAAAAATAATTTTAAAAATAAAAGAGAGATATTTGGTGAATTGTGACATAAATAAATAAAAATAAAAAAAATAAAAAAAAAGTAGCTTACAGTAGCGGTTGCGGCAGAGAGATTGAGATGAATAGAAGAAACCCTAGTTATGTTATCGATCAATCGAGAGAGAAAGAGAGTTATAGTTTGGATTGAATGAATAATAAACCGAAACTGCAAAACAAGGGAACGATGCAATGTGTGTTTCAGCAAATCCCGCAACACAGCGTAGCTTTTTTTATTCTTTACTTTCATTGATGTTGAATTCAATACAAAAAAGTACCTTTTCCTTAACAAGGGAGGAAACTAAATATTTATTTTATGAAAATATATAACTGAAAGAAAACTAGATTTATTTTTTCCTTAAAAAAACCTACATCTATTTTTATTTTATTTTTAAGTACACAAGACAGCCAAAAGTTTCTTTTTTCTTACAGCCAAAACATTTTTTCCCAGCCAAGGTTTTAAAGTTTAAATTTAATTATTTTTAGGTCAACTTTCATAGAAAAGAAAATAAAAGATGACCAAGAATTATTTCCATCAAAATTCCCTCAATCAATTCGTTTTAAGAAGAGTTCGTTAACTACTTAATCAATCACTTGATTAAAGATAAATTCATTTTTAACATAATAAAATATAATTTAGATATGTGATTAAAATTAAAAAATAATAATAAAAAGAAAAGGTGTAAATGTCATAAATCATATACTCTCTTGCAATAAAATACATGATAAACATAAATAGTGGTTAAAAAAATGTATGTCGGCTAAATTTGAAATCGTATGCATCAAATTTTCAATTACCATTTTTGTTATATTTTATTCTGCATGTTCTCAATTTAATTAATTAAGACTTTTAATGAACAAATAGAACTTTGTTTTAATTATACTAAAATGAAATTTACATATTACATATTGTTTTTTCGGAGATTCGAGATTCCATAGAGGTAATGTGACCCACAAGAATCCGATTCTTTGAGCTGTAAATGACAAAAACACCCTTAAATAAAATAGAATTCCCAATTCACCCAAAATCTTTCCGCCGGCGTTGAACCTCACCGCAGCTGGTAAACATTTTAACTGCAAAAACTGGGCTTAGGACTCAACAATGGAAACCCTAAACTCAGAACCACCGATTGATTCCAAACCTCAAATCTCTTCTCCACTTCCGTCGTCAATGCTCAGGCTATGGAGGCAAGCTGCCCAACGGAATCTGAGGAATCAGTGGTCACAATTGGCACCTCTCAAGGATAAATGGTCCTCTATTTCTTCCTCGGCAAGATCTTATGCCACTTCTCTCGTCAACTCTCATCTTTCTCAAAGGTATATATATTCATCCCCTAAACTAAATTCATTCCTTTTTCTGATTTATTGTGTTTAATTGATGCAGGTACATGCCTAATATGAAGCTAGGTGTTTTGAGCGATATGCCTGATATCCGAAAGAGAGCTTGCTTCAAATTATTCAAGCAGCAGGTATGGTATACATTATTTGTGTATTTGCTTCTCTTTCTACTTGCACTTTTGCAAATTTTGCACTTAGCTTTTAAGCTGAAAATAGTTGTTTAACTTCGTAAAAATGTCTAGAAGCTTTTTTGTAATTAAAATTGAAATCAGGATCAATTAGCATTTTCTTAAACTGGACAAACTCTTATCGTCCCTCAAGCAGTATTAGTCAGATCCCCTAATAAATTCTATTCTTTTTTCAAAAAAAGAATAACCTTAAATATGTGTCATCGTTTTAATATCCAGTTACGTGCTTGATTCACCTGTTCCAGGAGCTACAAAGGAGCCAGTTATTGCAATCTTATAAGGACATGGTATGCACTTGCATCCTTGTTTTATATCAACTTGAAATGTCTATATATTTGTACTTGCAAAGTAATGCAATGAACATAAAAAATTTGGCATGCATAACTACTTGAATTGCTCATTCATCTTATAGATGCCATATAATTTTATTTCCAGTGATTTCCATGTTTTCGTTCAAGAAAGATGGAAAAACCCAGACATGTAATGATATTCTGAAACCAGGGACGCTGTTAAAACTATTTGATTAAAAATGCTATTTCTGGAAAATTTAGTTGTCTCATTGACATACCCTGTAATTATCAGAGGTGATTGTTTACTGAATGGTACTGGAGTTATAGTATATTAGTGTATTTTCACTGTGACTTTAGGTGGGCGTTGTAAGTAAAATGGTCAATGTTAGCAGATCAATGAAGTGTTATTCCAGAGGATCAAACAATAGTCCATTGTTACAATTTTCCAATTACCCTAAAGACCAAAGTGACTCTGGAGATGGTGGAGGAATTCCGGTATTTCCATTCTTATCAATCTCTTCACATGGTATGATAACATTCACAATTTAACAATTTTCGTCAATCATTTATAGATAATAGCAGGTCTATGTTCTTGTAGACCATTGTTAACTTTTTTACACATTTTCAATTTTTTGGCCAAATACTTTCCCGGGTCCTCTAAGTTTCATGTTTGTTTCAGATAGATTCTGTAAGTTTATAAGGTTTTAGATAGGTCTTTTAAGTTTCGAGTTTGTTTCAGATAGGTCATTTAAGTTTCTAAGGTTTCAAATAAGTCCTTTAAGTTTCGAGTTTGTTTCAGATAGGTCCTTTCTATCAACCTCCGTTAAGCCAAAGTTGATTTGTACGTTAGAAACTTAAAGGACCTATCCGAAACAAACTCGAAACTTAAAGGACCTATTTGAAACCTTAGAAACTTAAAGGACCTATCTGAAACAAACTCGAAACTTAAAAGACCTATCTGAAACTTTAGAAACTTAAAGGACCTATCTGAAACAAACGTGAAACTTAAAGGACCCAGGGAGGTATTTAGCCCAATTTTTACAGTTTTATTTATTCATATATTTTCACGGGTTAAATATGTTTTTGGTCCCTATAAAATTGGGAACTTCTAAGTTTAGTCCTTACTCAATTTTAATAGGTTTTTTAGTTCCTACAAAAAAAAATTACTTCTAATTTTAGTCCCTCTTACAACAAATTTTGTTTAATTATCCTTAAACTCTTAAATTTTTGAACGATTTTTTTGAGACAAGTTTAGAACACTATGAAAGGTTCATTTACTAAAATTTAGAATTTTTTGACATAAAACGAATTAAATATGAATTTTTTAAAATGGTAAAAGTTAAAGATAAAATTAACAAAATTTGGACTTAGAAAACAAATTTTACGACAATTTTTTGCAGAGGAGCTTTTAGTAATGTTCTTAACACGTCTGCAAAAAATTGTTCAAAATCTCAAGAGTTTAAGCATAAATTAAACAAATTTAAATTGAGGGGGACTGATACTTAGTGCAGAAGAAAAATTTAGGGACTAAAAGAACTATTAAAATTAAGTAAGGACTAAACTTAAAAGGTTCCAATTTTATAGGGACCAAAAACATATTTAGCCCTATTTTCACTTAGTAACAGTAGATCTAGCTTGGAATAGAAAAATATTGTTCAACTTTTAATCCATCTGAAAAAGTATTTTTTTTCATATTATATAATTACCAAAAATTTAATTTATAGAGAAGTTTCAGTATACAAAACTAAAACCTTTTCCCACTGGGACGAGTCGTGTTAATGATTGATGGTTTATTTCCAAATCATTCTTAATAGTTACTGCATAATTTTTTCCTGAGTAAGTAAAGAGAGTACTGGAAAATTTGTCATGTGTTAGAATTTGCATGCCTTGTGCTAAACTGACATTCCTTAATCGATTCCTTATTCTATTTAAATGGAGACTGTTTCCAAAACCCGTCTCCACTGCACTTACTTTCAATTTTTGTCTTTTTTGACTACATAATTAAGACTGTATCATGTGCAATCAACATTGAGACTGTGTTTTACTTCCTCTCCCTCCCCGTAAGTTAGGTAGAAAATTGTTATGTAATCTAAGTTAGAATACATGCTTGTTTTGTCTTTCTGATAGAATTATCATTTTCTAAAGTACCATGCATGGTTAAACAATCATTGAAGTTTTGGCTATCCCAAATGAAGTAGAATATGAAACTATTATAAGAAAAACATAAAAAGCTAGAAAACACTTGAATCATGAAGTTCCGCCATACGAGTCATATCTGAAAAAATATTGAATGGAAACAGAGTTTCGTTGTCTTCCTTAAATTGAGTTCCCTGACAAATTATTTTCACATAAGTTACTTTAATTTACATGTTTTGAAATTTCAGAGCAATTGGTGGAGGAGCTGGTTCAGATGTTCAGATCGGAACTGTGTTTGAAGGTAAATTGCAATTTTTGCAAGGATTTAATTGATATGCTGTGTAAATATTTTTTACACCATCAATCAATCATAAACATTGCATCATTAAATATATTCGACTTCAATCATGTTTATCTTAAGTGTCATACAAATGATGATTTGTGATTGTTTGACCGTGTTAAAAGTTTTACACTGAGGTGCATCAAAACTAATTTCTTTGAGAATTTTTTTTTTTTTCATCTTACATTGTTTACTGAGTTTTTTTTATTTTTATTGGGGAACATAATTAAAATGCGCAGCGCCTACTTGTTCTTCAATTTATTTCCATTGGTTATGATGCTTCACAAGTAAACAAGTTGCACTGGTCAGCTCCACTTTATGCCGATGAATTCAAAGATTTGAGCGACTGCAATCTGTTCTGTGAGGTGACTTGTGGACCAGTTCCACCAAGATTGAGGGATGGGAAATCTGACATGGGTGCTTTAAGATTCAACAACCAACCCAACCCAGAGGTTTTACAGGTTTGTATTTCACACTATGTATATTCCCTGCATTCATGGTAAAGTATCTATTATTGAGGTTTAAAATTGTAAGGTTGATATGTAGCTATTGATTTGATGCTCCAAAGCTACTGTTATGTGGAAAACTAAATTTACTTTTCATCTCCCAAGTCATGGCTTGACTGCCCTACATCTGCAAATTGCACGGACATAATTTTTTTATAGTAAAAATGGGAAATTATCTTGGGACATTTTCTCTGGTAAAAAAAAATTGTTGTCGAGAACGTGAAAAAAGGTTACTTTGGGGATTTGTAGTAAATTCCTACTTTCAAACCCTTCAGTAAATTACTTAGGCCAATTGGACATTGCTTTTTTTAAAAAAAAATAAAAAATTAGGTGCATTTTCTTAGGTGTTTTTCATGCTGCTCTTCGCTTAAAGGCAGTTTTTGTGATAACAAACTTTGAGAAAACTATGAACTTGAGGTAACCATAGATATTTTTAAGTGAAGAACAACAAAAGAACCACACAAGGAAATGCACATAAATTTTGTTCTTTTTTTGCCAAATACCATTTGCGGTCCTTTAAGTTAGATGATTATAACAAGTTAGTCCTTGAAGTTTTTTTAGTTACAAATTGGTCCTAAGTCATAAAATATTTGCACCATTATCCTAATTTCATTCAACTCAGTCAAAAAATGTTTGTGTGGATGTTTAATGTTAAGTTGATTTGTCTAAATTCACTGCTCTCCAAAGTAGGGTTCATATGCGTGCTATTCAATCTTGATTCAAAACAAAATGGACTGATTACTTGATTTATCTATAAAATTAGGCTTAATTCAAAAACAAGAAAATGAAAATGTGCATAAGTAATCATGTTTGATGTTATGGGCACTTTTGAACCTACCATCTTAATGTTAAGTGGCTCATAAGCACTTTTTAACGAAGTTTGCTGAAAAGATAGATGGTAGTGAAAACATTCTATGACTTAAAAGGACCAATTTGTAACAAAAAATAACTTAAAGACCAATTGGTAATAAAAAATACTTAAAAGGACTAATTTGTTGTAAACATGTAACTTAAAGGACCGCAAGAGGTATTTGGCCTTTTTTTATTATACATGTAAATTATAATTTCTGTCTCTTATGAGATTATCTAATTGCATATTACATTTTATATCGTAGGTTTATCTAACATCGTGGCTTGCAGAGATGAACATAAACACTTTAAGGTAAAATTGCAATATGATATTACTCTTGATTTATATGGCCTACAATGCATCTTGTTTCTCACATGTTCCTCCACTCTCTTCTTCACAGGGTGAATGAAATATTTGCAGTTGTTGGGGAGGAAATGCACGTTAGCATAGGTTAAAAGCATGCTATTGGATTCAGATTGAGTGGTTACACCTTCAAAGGCTCTTTTTGGACATTGTCAAGTTCTTACCATACGAAAAATGAATGGCAAGAGAAGTTCATTGCCTTGCTGTTGCAGACTTGCGGTGAAAAGATTACCATGTCACATGGGAATTTTTTTTTGTTATCAAGTAGAGTCTGGCTAGAAATTCATTTTTTTTAAGGTGAACAACTGAGGTGTTCGGGGTTCGAACCCCAACCCCGCATATATTACGTATTGTCCCTACCAATTTTAGTCTGATAACAATAACAAATTAACAAATCGTAGATATAGGACAACTTGGTTCTTCCTATGTGGATAAATTTTGTTTCAAGATACTTTGCAAGATGGGTGTCCGTCCACGTGGATACATGTTATACTATGCTCAACTCTATTGCAATTATGTGGGTGGTACAAAATTGCTTTCTTATTCTGTATCGTTTTCCTGATTCTTGATATGACCTCGAGGACAGATTAGAATATTTATTTACTACAAGAAAGATCAGACTTATACCGATCTGATTGTTAACTATATTCCATGAGATGACTACTTCTTGTGTCAAGTCAGAATTGGTCGATTTTTATTCACTGTACAACATGTGTTTGGCACTAGAGGTGGACAAAGAAACCGGATCCGCCCGCTCAAAAACCAAATAATTTGATTGCAAAATCAGTGATATGGGTGGGTGTTGGTCGGTCATCGGTTTGTATGAGATGAAATATCAATTTTGAGCATTTGTAGTCGGGCGCTTACGGATTGAAAAATATTCAGTCTGCTATCGATCGACTGTAGTTTGATTTTACCCTGCATATTAAATTAAATAATAACATAATAGTATCAAGTGAAAACTTCTGCTTTATTGGTGTCTCTAAAAAAGAAAATACAGATGTAGCCTATGGGCGGGCAGTAGGACAGAGCCACAAAGCAATCTAACCTTTGAAGTCGGGATAGGGGCATGCTTGTGTCTAAAGATACTTGTAGAGACGTACCCTAAAGATATATGCTTATATTATACTTCACGAATACGTATAGTTATGTATCTTAGAAAGTATGAGGGTATAAAAAAGGTGAGATAAGATTGTGAGAATCTGGCAACTAAAACATGATTCAGTTTAAGATGTTAATATACTTCTTTGAAAAGAAGCATGTGTGATAAAATATTTCAAAAAAGTATATGTGAGAAAAGAGACTTCTTTTGGAAAGGAAGAGAAAAGAGATTTAATCAGTCAACATTTGACAAAACTTATTTTACGTTTAATGATGTTTTTGTAATGTTCTAGCATACAAATATAATTTTTTGCTAATTTTAATATTTATAATAATATATTAATGGAGTTTTTCCATTTACACCTCATATATTTCTGGTTACACCCAAATTTTCTTAAAAGTTTTTTATAATACCAAAATTGCCCTTTTATATAAATTTTATTAAAACCTTGATTTTATTCATTGTCACTAAGTTTCACCCCCCTTTCATCCACAAACGATCAACCAATCTGATGTTCAATCAATTTCTATAGAAGATTAAAAAGTGAATCCAAATATCATTCATCCATACTCGATTGCATATAAGTAAATGAATTTCTTCTTCTTTTTCCATAATGTTAGTTTCAATTTTTTCTTCTTTTTCAACGGTATTGTACGATGGTTTCAATTTACATTGTTGAGGTTAACTTAAATTCAGTTTAAGTAGGTGCATGTAAACTAAGTTTAAATGAACCTACTTAAACTGAGTTTACATGACCTATTTAAACTAAGTTAACATCTACTTAAACTGAGTTATCATGACCTACTTAAACTAAGTTTACAAGAACCTGCTTAACTTACATTACCTACTTAAACTTAGTTTACATTAACCTACTTAAACTCAGTTTACATGACCTACTTAAATTGAGTTTACATGTACATAATTAAAATAAGATTACGTAGAATCATTGAACAAGGTTGATATGTACACTTAAACTAAGTTTACATGACCTACTTAAATTGAGTTTACATGACTTACTTAAACTAAATTTACATGACCTACTTGAACTGAGCTTAAGGAAAATGAGTTTTGGGGTGTAACCAAGAAAGAAGGAAGAGGCTTTTTGAAAATCAAATTTTATGAAGGAGTAATTTTGTCATTTTGGAGTGTAACCATGAATATACAAGGTGTAATTAGAAAAAGTCATATTAATGAAGAATGATCAATGGATATTACTTGCTAATTTTAATATTTATAATTATATATTAATGAAGAACAATCAATGGATATTACGTTCATGTATTTTACATGGATATAAGTTTTATATAAAAAAAAATGTTAAAATATTGTAATTTTTTTTGCAAATTGTAATATTTATAATTATATATTAATGAAGAACGATCAATGGATATTACATTCATGCATTTTACTTGCAATTAAGTTTTTTAAAAAAAATAAAAAATTTGTTAACGTATTGTAATGTATCTTGAATTAAAAAATTCCACATAGCTCATTTAATTTGACTTGAAATAAACACTATGTTGGAACTTTCAAAAAGTATGCATTAAAAATAATTAAAATTAAAATGCAAGAGACTTTATTTCTACTCCTACTTTCTTTTATTGCGTTGTATGTATCTTTCGTCTTGATCCTTCACTTTACATAGCCTCTCCTTCTCTTCCACCCAAATGTATTTGCATGCAGCTAATAGCCTCTCCTTTCTCTTCCACACAAATGTCTTTGCATGCAGCTAGCTGGAGATGCATTTGTGAAAAAGACCACCGTAAAATGTTGCCCAGCATGCAAGCCACCGCCACGAATTTAGAGAACTTGCCACGGTAGACAATGGGTGGATTCAGTCGATTTTGGGCTGAAAAACATCAACCGCAACAAAACCCATGTTTGTAGATCTCAATCGATTTTCCCTAGATTACTTTAAAACACAATGGGTTCAAGAGCTATAATTAAAAGAAGAAATTAGTATTAATAAAAAAAACTGGCCAAATATTAGTGTGCCTTGTGTGACACTCATGTTAATTTGATTTTTTCTTTTGTAAATATATATACTATTTGGTGACTAGATGCATAATAGTTTTTTTAGTAAAAATCTTAAAAGGTGGATATAGCTGGTGGATAAAAGTGAAAAATGATGACAAGCTGCAAGGGTTTTATCGTTTTGCTTAATTTACCATTCTTACTGTTTGTTTGATAACGACCTTTTCCATCGTGATTATCAATGCCTCTGACTAACATGATTCTCATGGTCGATGTTTAGTGGTTTCCCCTTTTGGCATCTTCCGATGTACGTAAGTACAATACTTGCTGCTACTTTATGTACCGACACAACAAAAATTCAGACAATTGTCCATTGACAAAGTTTTCGAATTTGGATTACGTAATGGCTAGTGATGTACGTTAACCACTCAACATACATGAGTTGGTCCGATTGGCGCATATAAGTCAATTGGTTGTCTTAGCATGACCCTTTGTTTTGTTATCCCACCACCAACATTTCCATTGGTTCAAGGTTATTTTCTAAATAAACACCGCAGCCATAAAATATTATGGAAATCCTCAACGATTCACTATTCAAACAATGGAAATTTTACACAATATTCCAGTGCAAATATAAACATCCATAAAGCAATATTAAGTTAACGATTTAAAGAAAATTTGGAGTAAAGCACAAACTAAAATGGTCGCTGGAAATTAGAAAATGAGGCAATTGTCAATCTTCACCGCCTTGTATTTAAATTTCATGACAACTCTCAAAGCCACAATAGCTACTTCCCTAACTAAGTAATTGTTAACACTTAACACCATCAAACCACCGACCTCCACTTCTAATAAAAAATGTTGCTAATCATGAATGGCCTAAAAAATGTTGTGCAAAAGAATATACTCCCCTAGCCAGAACCATATCTCCCCCCAAAAGTAAATATCCATATAGCTCGCCCCTCATGACTTTAGTTTTATTCAAGAATAGTATTTGACCGGCAATTACTGATGGTTGTTTATACAAATACATCCTCAACAAAGAGCAGCCCAAGGGCATAGAAAATACCGGAAGGAGGAAAACCACACATGGAAAATGGTTTATTGTAGAAATTAATAATGAAATGATTGGGTGAAGTCTTCTTCAAAAAAAAAAAAATTGATTGAGTGAGTGAAGCAGAGCTGATGCCAATTAATCAGACAAAACTGAGCCAGACTATCTGGCTCAAACGAAGTACGGGAAAAAGCTTTAGAAATGAGAAAATGGAAATGATAAATTAACACTAAGCAGCTTATGCTATTTAACCAGACAAACTAGCCAAATGGTATGTGGTTGAAACCAGGTAGACTACATATATTATCTTGCTGTATACAGATACAAGAAAATGATCTGGAATTGAGAGAAAAGAAATGACTGAGTTAACAATAAACATTTTATGTTCTATCCAAAGAAAAAAAAAACAATGACCAGCTTATGGTAACCAATCAGACAACCGAGCAAAACAGCATGGTTAAACTAAGTAGACTGCATATATTATCTTACTATATACAAAAAGGCTTGGAACCTGAACCAAAAGTAAAAGATAACTAGATTGCAAAGATCTAGGCATACATACATACATAAAAATATAGATTGGAAAGATCTAACAGCCTCCATTGGTTGAGGAGGCAATCTAGTACCATTCTTCTCCTACATTGCCAGTTGTATGGTTCTATGGCGATGAAGTCCCAATAATATAAGTTGAAAGAAAAGGACCAAAAAACAGGAGATTGCGGGGATAACCGACCAA
>Ga0099826_10003111_pt1 | contig 11110 bp, 3 predicted proteins | sample Mtrugardesep15_FD_76830 | JGI IMG/M metagenome (GOLD analysis project Ga0099826, IMG submission 76830) | Root nodule microbial communities of legume samples collected from California, USA - M. trunc garden sep15 | ecosystem: Host-associated > Plants > Roots > Nodule | place: USA: California...
ATTTTTTTTTTACAAAATATTTGTTCTTATATTTTATATTGTTTGATAAAATGTATTTAAGTTAAATAATACTAGAGTTAGTCGTCAAAAATGATAAAATATAGCGTAAAAGAAAGGTAAAAGAAAAAATACAGTAAATCTGAATTGGGACACTGTAAAGGAAAATCCAAAATTTGGTAACTCATGACCATAAATATTTTTCGAGGGCTAATTTGATTCGTTAATTTTTCTGATTAAATTTGATTCATCAAAATAATTACAAACCAAAAAGAAGGAGAATTGATAGAGGGCAATAAAAGAAAATAATAAATTGTAATAATCAAAATATAAAATATAATGTAGAATTGATTCTTGAAAAACCAGAAGCTAGAAATTGTAGTTTTATGGAGAATTGCTTTTGGAGGATAGAAGCAATTCTGAAAAGCCAAACCAAACATATTGGAATGTTGTAGAATTGCTTTTGGAATGTTGTAGAGTTGCTTCTAGCTTTACAAAAGCCAAACCAAACAGTCCATCCGTTTGAACAATTTTAAAACCATATTAAAAAACAATTTTTAAAACCGTTACAAATATAAATTAAAAAACCAATTCAAATATTTTTTTCAAATAATCAAAGAAATTAAATGCATATTTTTTTAAGAGGAATTAAATGCATGTTTTCTAGAACAAAATAGTATTCTCTTTTAAAAAAAGTATTCAAATTTCAAACTAACTTTACCGTAAAACAAATTCAGTCGCTATTTTGTTTCATTCAATTCAAATCAAAATAGTAGAAACGCAAACTCTTTAAATTCAAAAACCAACGGTTTCGCATTTACTAAATAAATAAATAAATAAACCAATTTCCCATTTCATCTTGCATGTACTAATCATGTGAATATTATTTTTGTTTTGAACAATATCACGTGAATTGTTTAAGGAGCATGAGAATTAAATAAGGGAAAATACCCAAGAGCACATTGATTATATGGTATAGGAGTTTAATAAAAAATGTTGGGTTTGAGTTTATTTTTTAAAATACATCGATGTTAACTCATTTGCAAGAGCATTTAAGTCGGATTTAACTTTTTTTTGAATTAAGTTTAGATAAATTTGACTTCAAAATTTATCAAAATTATGATCAAACATCAAAATCCGAGATGCAAACTATTCACAAATCAACCACTAAATATATTTTAAAAGAAGTTCAACTCACAATCTTAAATATGAACCAACTTCTTATCAATCAAACCAAACCTTCTTCACTCACTCACAAAAAACAATTGAGTTAAGGTGTGTGTTCTTGAAATGTGAGCTTTTTTGCACACTCAAACACACAAACCCAAACCCAACCATGCACTCATAGAATCTCAAAAACCACAAATGATGTATACCTATGACTGTGTCTATGTCTATGTGTCACTGTCATTCTCTTTGAAACAAGAACCATCCCTCTGAATTTCTCTCTTGGACTCTTGCTTCTTACAACATCTTTCCTTCGATTCTCTCTCTCTCTGCAGCCCCAAAACAAACGTACAATTCTTCCTTTCCTTTTCACAAAGCCCCACTTCACACGTTCTCTTCTCATTGCAAAAACCAACAAAATGTCTCTACCTTTTCCTTCTTTGTGCATTTCCTCTGCATCCTAGGGTTATGCTTTTTTTTCCACCCCTTTTTTGTTTTTGTGGCTTTCTTCAAATCATTCTCTTTTTTTGTTCACTACCCTTTTGTTTTTATCACTCTATAATCACAATTTCAACCTCAAAATCTTAACTTTCATCCTCTACTACCCTTTTCCTGATTTTGCTTCTAGGGTTTGTTCATGTTCTTTCAAGTACAATGCTGAGTTTCAGTAGCTTATAAGATTGTAGTTTTCACCTATTAAGATTCAGTTTTGTGATTATTTTTTTTGAGGTTTTGTGGTTCTTGCTGTGTAGTTTGATTTTCAAACATGGGTTGTGTTCATGGAAAGTGTTGTAGTCGTTATCCTGCACCATCAATTGGTGGCTCTAGGGACTATAGAGAACCTGTCCCTAAGAAGCACATACTCACACAAAGATCACTTCACTTTGTTGATGTTGCTTCACACAATTTCACTATGGAATACTCTGTACTCACTCAGAGAGGTTACTATCCTGATTCACCTGATAAGGAAAACCAAGATTGTTATTGTGTTAGGACACAATTGCAAGGTAATCCTAGTGTTCATTTCTTTGGTGTTTATGATGGACATGGTGAATTTGGTGGACTGTGTTCTAATTTTGTTAAGAATAAGTTGGTTGAAAAATTGTCAAATGATTCTGCATTTTTAGAGGATCCTGTTAAGGCTTATAATTCGGCTTTTTTGGCCACGAATGATGAGTTGCATAAGAGTGAGATTGATGATTGTATGAGTGGTACTACTGCGATTACGGTGTTGGTTATAGGGGATACGCTTTATGTTGCGAATGTTGGTGATTCGAGGGCGGTGTTGGCTGTTAAGGATGGGAATAAAATTGTAGCTCAGGATTTGTCTTCTGATCAGACACCATTTAGGAGAGATGAATATGAGAGAGTGAAGCTTAGTGGTGCTAGGGTGTTGAGTGTTGATCAGGTGGAAGGGCATAAGGATCCTGATATTCAGACTTGGGGTGATGAAGAGAGTCAGGGTGATGATCCTCCTAGATTGTGGGTTCAGAATGGGATGATTCCTGGAGCCGCTTTTACAAGGAGTGTAGGGGATAGTTTGGCTGAGACTATTGGTGTTATTGCGGTTCCGGAGGTGTTAACGGTTCAGCTTAAGCCGGATCATCTTTTCTTTGTTGTTGCAAGTGATGGTGTATTTGAGTTCCTATCAAGCCAAACTGTTGTTGATATGGTATGAGTTATGACCTGCAAATGCAGCTTTTTTGTTCATTACATCTTTCTTTCTATTCCCTTTTTAAGGTGTTTACCAATTATGCAGATATTGTCTTCATTGGTTAAATCATAGTACTTGCTGTAATTCTTGTAGGACATATATCATCTACTCGGTGTTGTCAAATAACAGCCATAGCGGCGCTATAGCATAGTGTAGTGGAATTTTAATTTACCACTATTGTTCAATGATACACGATTTAAAATGTTGTCAAATAAGGGCAATTTACAATTTAGTGTAAAGTTTAAATAATCCGCCATTTTATGCAATCCGCGATTGATGACTATGTATTTACTGCATTTGATGGAATTGTATGTTATTGGTTATCTGCTTACCTTTTACATTTGAAAACTAGGACTAAGAAATCTTGATGCAGATTTTGCTGTTCTTCCTCTAGTTATGTTTATTTACTTTTCTGCTTTCCTATGTGATTTTTTTTTGTATGGATTATTGTTCATACTTTTTTTCCACATTCTTCCCATATATTGTCTTTCCTAAAATGGCGGTTTATTCTTACCTTTGTTACTTATTATAAGCACATTTACCTTTCACATCTATTTAGTGTGTCCATTTTATTATATATCAATGTTCCTACTTCCTAAGTTACCCTTTAGGTAATGTTTTATTTATGTTAAACTATGGTAGTATTAATTATAGCCAACTCTACAATTACAAAACAAATTAGTATTAACTATTAATTAGGAGTATATGTTTGGGGGAAAAAAATAAATGTATCTAGCAATTTGGAAAATGATTTATAGCTAGGGACATTCTTTTTTCGAAAAGGTCCTATATTTAGGGACAAAGATAGTATGTATTAATAGCTACGTAAACTTGATTAATAAATAGTTCACATCCAAAATGTTTTCACAACCTGTGTAAGTTGTTTTGTTTAGTAAGAAAAACATCAGTTTTCTTCTGCTTACTGCCCGTCAAATTATTGTAAACTGTTTGTATAGAAATAACCTTTCACTACTCATTTGTTATTTTTAGCACTGTGTTGTTACTAAATATGATGTTTGGTGAGGTCCTATATCTATGTTATGATTCAATTTCTCATCTTGATAAATTCGATGATTTCTTTTTGGTGTGTAGGCTGCAAGTTATTCAGATCCCCGTGATGCATGTGCTGCCATTGCTGGAGAGTCTTACAAATTATGGTTGGAACATGAGGGTCGAACAGATGATATAACAATTATCATTGTTCAGATCAAAGGCCCGTCTCATGTATGAACTTCTTAAATATTCTTTTGGCCTTTAGCATGTTATTTATATAGGCTTGTGTAAATATTCTATGACTTTTACCCTTTTGCGACTTGATTCTCAATACACTTTCCTTATGGAGAACTGAAAACTCCATTGGTGATTTAAGTAACAATTTAATTATTTTCCATTCCCATCATTTACTTGTTTATCTAATCATTGGTTTTTCTGTAGTCAGGCACATCTGAGTACGGATCAGGAGAGATCAACGTCAGTACTATAACGAGGGCCAAAAAGGGAAAGGGAACATCTGGTATATCTGTTACCGCCGGTTTGGATGTTCATCGTGCTGTGACAAGTGGTTTCTCTGATTCGCTATCCGGTCAACATGCGGTCTCATCGAGAAGCCATGCCATAGTAGTTCCCTCTCCCGCATGTCAAAGTCCAGTTGAATTGGTACAGTCAGTAGCATTGTTTCATATTAATCATCTAATCCGAATTTGTTTAATAATTTTTTGTTTTTTCCTTTTCTACTTCAGTGATTCAAAAGAGGCTTCATGGAAGCTTTTAGGTGGTACATATCTAAGTTCTATCTTTTTGAGCCTTCTGCATTACCAATATTCTACTCATTGAGTCAAAATGCTGACTCAATTTTGTTAGGCTGCTGAAGGTTTAAGGTGCATTATCTTAGCAGATGAAGGACTTCTTCTCTTGGACTTGTAGAAAGCATGCTTTCTGTTTTCAATCTTTTGCTAATTCAGGTTAACATGTCATTTAACTACACCGAAGCACTTCAGGGGTATACCTAAACTTAACTGTGCTTCCATTAGAAGGGGATGTATAAAGGACTTGAAATAAAAGGAAAGTCTAAACTTGACTACCAATTGCATTGAATTATGGTGAATGGCTAACTTTGAAGGCTTATGTTAGCTACTTAGAATGTAAATCCATTATCCTTATTCTCATGCAGATGCTTGATCCGGTTTATCTTTTTGAAACATATCTGGATTTTTTTAATCGCATTTCGTGATCGATATCAAGATTTTACTGAAAATCAAACAAATGGTTATGAGCATTGAAATTTGACTCATTTTAACGACATAGCTGATATGAATTATTATACAACAATGCTATATGGCACGACAAATCATATGTGCGAATCGTATGATGTTGAACTCGTTTTGTCACAAGCAATTTTCTTTGCTGACGAATTTCCTACTGCTTATATATTCTTTCTTAACTTCTAAAGATAAACTAAAATAAAAAGATTAAGAATGCAAGTACAAATAATGCAGTTTTTTTGTGGCTACAATCAGTTTGTTTGTTATGAATTGGTTTTGAATGATATATGAATCCTCTTTCTACCGTATACAGTGGTTTTACTAAAATGTGATACTTGGATCTCGTATGAAACTTGGATGATACTCTATATAACTTTAATCGATACCTAACCGAAAGGGAGAGGACTATGTTCCTCTCCTTTCAAACACTCCAAATCTTCATCTTCTATCTCTCTCTAAACTTATCCCTTACTTTTCACCATATTCTCTATCTCTGTAACACTTTTAATCTTTTTGTGCATGAGAGAAAGGAGGGGGAGGAGAGGATTCAAACGTCTCATATCATCCAAGAAATGAATTCTATTCGGAAGCAACCAAATATGTTAAAATTGTTTCCACACATCTAGAATTAATTTTAGACCTTCTAAAATGGAACCAAACATACACTCAATTGTCTCACTTTCCACACTGTGTATATAACAAAATTGGTATATTATTTCTATATATTCACATATTTGTTATTGGGTTAAATAAGTTTTTGTACCTATAAATACAAAGATTTTTGTTTTTAGTACCTACAAAATAAAAATCACATTTTTAGTCCTCGTAACATTTCTAGGGACCAAAAATGCTAACGGAGAATTTTATAGAAACTAAAAATGTTGATGGAAAATTTTAGAAGACTAAAAATGCGGACATAAAACACATAAAATTGCGATTTTATTTTATAGAGATTAAAAACGAAATTCTAAATATTTATAGAGATTAAAAACATATTTAAGTTACCCAATAGCGCTTAGATAAGATGGAACGAGTCTATTCTAGCTTAACCAAGGTCCTGGGTTCGAATCCAACTTTGGGTATGCAGCGTTAAAACTCTTAGGGAGAGCCTGCCGCCCATTTGAGTCCCACAATGCTCGAGGGATTAGTCTCCGCAGTTGCGCGTGGAGGATACCCGGTTTACACCAAAAGAAGATATTTGTTAGATTTGTTTATCTTTTTATAGGTTTGAGACCATGACTCACCAACGATGAGGTGAAACTTGAACATTTACCTTTACTGTTTTAGGCAAAAAAATAAATACATAGTTTGGCTACTGGTTTTTTTCTCTCTTCTTTTTAAGCCTTACCATCTGTCTCTTTGTCTGTGTGTATTTTGTCCGTGTTTAGTTTAATTTTGCACTCCAAACTCATTAAGAATCCTCGTACTATGAGTTTTTGGGGGGCTATTAGAATATACTATAAGTTAATATTATATATTTTTTTTTTTAAGGGAAAGTAAATATTATATCGTCATATGTTATTTTTACGAATTTCGTGACTTAAAAAAAAACCATGTAAAATTTAGGTTTGTTATTAGATAGTTAGTTTGTTGATTCCTCACAAACTCGTCTTCAAAGTATCTCATGTATTCATTTAGCATCTTAATTTTATCAAATAATTCAATTTTGCACTATAACTTTGTAAACTTTAGTTAAGTCTATTCTAACACATCTTATGTTCGAAGAACTTGTCCGGTTTAATCAATATATTTTTATTTTGACATCTTCAAAACAAAAAACTAGCAAATAATTCAATATGAATTTTAAAGATTCTTCCTTTGTAACAACAAATTATCCTATGAGATGCATCTTCATCTCTTCCATACTGTGATTTGCAATTTTATTTTCCTATCCTCCTCTTCTAAGAAGCTTCGTAAGAGCCTTACATTGTTCATTGAAATCCTTACTAAACAAGAGCAATACACAGTCGATTAAACTCCAAACCAAATTGTTGAAAAATCCAAATATATGGTTTGTGTCATACCATAATGTTAAACTTTGCTCTTAATCCGTATAAATTATATCTAATTAATTTTATTATTGTTTTTTTTTTGAAAGAGTTTTATTATTGTTATTTTAGTATGTTTTGTGTATATTGTGAGATACATTAGTCTACGTTAGTCCACTTAAAATAAATTATAATAATAAAATATATCTTACACATTCCTTCCAAAAAAAAAATATATCTTACACATAAAAAAAGCCTTTACATAGTAAATTAAAGAGAGAGAAAAATATCTGACCCGTTGCGCGAGTCTTATTCTAGTTTAATTTAATGCAAAATATGGATGTTGAATGCAACTAATTATTTTGATACTTTGGTGTTCAAGCTCTATTGCTGCTAAAATATTTTTTCTGTACATGACAAATGCAGTCAGCCTTAGCTTTTTTTTTTTTCTTCTCTAGGTTCTCTTTCTTTCATTTTCTTCATTGGGGGTGATTGTGTCATTTTTGGATATGGAATCAGCCCTTCATCTTTTTCTCCCCTTTTAATCTAAATAAGTGGCATTTCTTTTGTGATTTCGTCGTCTTACGGAGGGTGGTTTTGTTTGTCATCTTGATGCAACGTTGTTGAATTCTCATCTTAGTGTGGTGTTCACTTCAACGTTCCATATTCAGTTACATGTGTATTCCGATCACTTTAATTTTGTCACATTATTTATAGAGAATTTACTATTTTAGGGTTCGAACCCGCCCATACATATATTATGCATTGACGCTATCAATTGAGCTAAGTTCACAGGGACTCAACATTTTTTTAAAAAATTTTAGCGAATTTGCATTTGAATACGGTATAGTCCACCAATTTAATTAAATGAATATCGTTTATCTTATTGAAAAAGAAAGAGAAAAAAACACCACTGTTACCACTCCTGATGCGGAGGAGGAATAACATGACCGTGAAAGAATGCCGACAAGGGCATTCTTATTATAGTATTTGTTTTGTTAATTATAAAAATATACAATAATCAAAAGTATTTTTGTAAAAAAAAAATGCAGTTAAAAATTTAAACAATCCTATGAAGAATACAAGGAATTTTTTCAACAAGTTAAAAGAAATATGGATTAATATTGCTTTTAAAAAACTGCCATTAATGATCATGCAAAATTTCATGTAAACCAGCATTGCTTCAGTTACTAAAGTTTAGTTTTAGATACATACAACAACACAATCAGAAGTATACAGACAGCTTCTTGCCTATACCATCCTGCATCAAGTTAACTTGCTCCAATAGTTTGCTTAATTTCTCAGCTTCTTTGGATGGTTTCCTACTCACTAAAGCTTCACTATTGCCATTGTTTATACCATATGTGCTAGCTGTGTTAATGTTAGGCAATTCATCAAGTCCAAGATTTCTTTCAGGATCCCTCGAGTCAGTAATCTCGTAATCGAAATCCATTTGTTGAAGATGTTGAAGTGCTTTGGGCCTTGGCTGCATATCATTAGCAGGAAGAGGAGAGTTGCAGCAAACACCGATCATTTCATCTAGAGATGTATCCGGATGATACGATGAGGATAAACATGCTTCAAAGCCCACATTTTGAAGAGCAACGTCATGATGACATTCAGAGATGTAAGCTGTGGAAACTTCCCTATCAGATAAACCCATTAATCGCCAGTTAAAAATTCGACGAAAAATTATACCCCAATGTGGAATTACATGGTAGCTGGAGCCGCACAACTCAAGCCTAGCCCATTTCTGTGTTATTATGTGCGCCTCCTGTTTTGCCAATGAAATATCCATCATATTACTAGTATGAGCCAGGTACTGGTACAAGCAATTCACAAGCTGTTTCTTCTGGTTCTCCATCTCCTGCCCAAATTTCGAACCTCTGGCCAACCAGGACAAATCATCGTTAAAAGCAGGGAGCTTACAGTTTTGTAAAGCACAGATGATTGGTTGAGTTTTCAAATTTGAGCTCCATCCCAAAGTTGGCAAGTACCTTTTTACTAATCTACTATCTTCATCAAAAGACTTGTCGAGTAAACCAATCTCTGGACATGGCCAACCATCAGGATTTGAATTGGCAGCATTAACAATTTCCTGTATTGAACAATCCAAGGCTCTATTGAACAGAGAGATGCAATCATTAGGGCTCAACTTGGAGTTACTAATGATGTCCTGCAACCCTGAGAAGGAACTAATGTGTGTGTGAACAAGTTCTTGGATTTTCACACAGTGAATGTTGGGTTGTGAGGGTGATTCACCTGCCAGCCACTGCAGTCCTTCTCTTAACCGTCTATCGCTGAAAAATCCATCCAAGGGCTTTATCTGCTGGTTTTCCCTGAGGAAAACAAGAAGAAAGCTACTAACCGGCAATTTATCAATGTCTTGAAGGCCCAGTTCATTGATTATATCAGAAGAGGAACCGTATGAGTCACATAGGATCAGTAGAGGTAAGCAAGCACCAGAGGGAATTGACATCAAAAGATTATGGAGATGAACTCTCTGATGTTTCCATGAGATGCCCTCAGACACTAGAAACAAAATTCCACTTGCCCCTGATACTACCTCATCTCGACTACCAACTGATGTATCTCTAATTACAGAGAGGCAGCAGGTAGGGTCAATGTCAGATTGACTAGGTAACCATTTCCTCCATATTACCAAGCCAGAAGATGAAATTGCCACATCATCATCATCGCTTGAAGGCGTGAACTTTGAGGTTAACCACAAACCTGCTTTTCCCATTTCATATGCACTGCTCTTCTGAGAGCATAGAATAATTTTCCAACACAAGCATTTAGCATCTGGATTTCTTCTGGCTAGTGTATCTCCAACTACATCAGAAACATTAAGTCTTGACCATGAGTTTTCCTGTTTTTCATATCTCTCCCTCATCGTTATATCAATGTCAAACTTGTCAAAGTTACCAGGTTTCTGTATCAAAAAGAGAACCACAGTCAATAAATCAAGTCAACAATAGCTAGTCATAAAAACTTCCTAATACAGCAGTCAGTGTTCATCAGTATGGAAGGGATGGCGGTGCACTGGTTCCAATTCTTGCATAAGAAGAACCCTGTATTGAATTGGGAAGGCCTGACTTTGGCTTTTGATTCAATGGTTCGGAGGAGGAAATTTGGGAAATGAGTGATTATCTACCTTACATCAAACAAGCTATGTCGAGGAATATGTTCAAGACTTCAAGGTGTTCATGGCCCAAGCATATTCTACTCAGAAGAGCAACTACTCGGTTGGAGGCTTGTAACTAGAGGTGAAAGGCAAAATGAGCCCCCATTACCTCAAATAAGTGTTTCAAGCAATCGCCTTGGCGGACGAGGTTGAGGAAAAAAACTGACTATGATCAAGCATAGGGGATTTACAATTGCAAACTGCAAGTGCTGGTTCTCATTATCGCCATGGAGGGATCACTAGATCGGATACCACATGGGCACCAATCCAATGGTAAAGGAAGGACAGTTTCATTATTCCCAGTCATATTATTTTTAAAAGGAACCTCCATTAGAAGCAATCATCTCTATTTCACTCCTATCCCCAATGCATCTACCCTAGTAAAGAGAACTTCACTGAAAATTCACAAAACTCTATCAAACTTACTTCTACACAATATCGAACAGGGGGGCCCAATGTTAAGGAGTCCAATGCAGCATTTGATGCCAATTGCCTCTCTAACCGTAACATCCTTAATTTTGATACTCGTCTCCTCCATAACCTGACAGAGAAAACAAAAGGAAGAACAGAGTATATTATTATGTATAATGACATAAAAATAGCAATAAACAGGAATTATACGAGTAATTCATATGCCAAAGCCCTAAATTTGTGTAATGGAATAGAGCTTGAAAACCTTAAGAACAACTTCAGCTTGGCCTCGGCAACTTCTTCATCGTGACAACTTTCTCTAACTTCATGAATATTATCTTCGTGTTCTTCGTGAATAAACAGAGACTCGTCCTCGGATACACTC
>Ga0099826_10003112_pt1 | contig 11109 bp, 5 predicted proteins | sample Mtrugardesep15_FD_76830 | JGI IMG/M metagenome (GOLD analysis project Ga0099826, IMG submission 76830) | Root nodule microbial communities of legume samples collected from California, USA - M. trunc garden sep15 | ecosystem: Host-associated > Plants > Roots > Nodule | place: USA: California...
AAAAAAAAAAAAAAAAAAAAAAAAAAAAAAAAAAAAAAAAAAAAAAAAAAAAAAAAAAAAAAAAGACAAGTCCTGATTAGCTTAAACAACTAAGATGGTCAATTTGATTAGAGGGAGAGTGTTGAAAAAAGAAAATCCTAAATCGAACTAAATCTAGGATGATTACGCATGAGTGTTGTGAAACAATAGGCTATTTGGAAAAATTTATAACTTTAAAAAAAAATACAAAAAGAAATATAATATTAAGTTATGCAAATTAATCGAAAGGGTTGTAAAATTATGGAAATATTGTATTTGAGAAAAACAACGTTGTACCAAAAAATAATGTTTTTTTAGGGGACCAAAAAAGTTATTTTTCTTTTTCTTTTTGAAAGATAAAAAATATTATGTTTACGAGTGTTATAATTTTACTTAATTATCTTCATTAATCCTTAGAGTATTTTTACTGTCATAATTAAATAGAAGAATATTGTACCCAAAAAAAAAAAAGAATATAATTATTTGAGAGTAATATATATTGTAATATTTTCGGACAAAGTTAGAATACAAAAAAATTCATTAAAAAGGTAAGGAAGGAGTACCGCAAATCCGCAATGCTATTGTTTAGAGCATTTCTAAAGAAAAAAGTATTATTGTTTAGAACACCTAATGTAATAAAAGATTTCGTTGTATGTAAATTTATAATAAATTTTTTTTAAAAGATGTAATTTACAATCCTCATCCAGGTCATATTTATATTTGCCACATAACTATTTTGAGACGACATCGGGTTAATGTAAAGATATTATTATAGAAACAATTGTGACCAAGATCAAACTCAAATCTAAAAATAAACGCAAATGACTATGGAGTTTAAGCTTTAAAAGTAGTACTCCGTGCATGTGTGTTTGGAAAAATTATTAGTTGGTCACAAACACAAATAAAATGTATAGATAAAAAAAAAATTAGAGATAAAAGTAAAAAAAATGATGTGACTAATTTATTACTTTTTTTATTTTTTTTATTTTTGTGTGTGCCCAAATATTTTTAATTTAAGGCTGTAACTATGTAAGAGTTGTTTGTGTGTTTGATTAGATATGATTACTTTTAGAAAAATGGTAGTAACAAATATCCTTAAATAGGGAAAGTCTACCATAGTCACAATAGTAAAGACACACATCAAAAAACAATTCTAATAATAAATAAAAATGATAATAAAATGATCAAGTATTTTGAGAAAAAGGCTTTGTTTATGTGTGTGACCAAATACTATTCATTTATGTTTGTGCTCATATAAGAATGTCTCCCTCCTGCACAAGCACAATCATTACATGCATACCCCCTCTTGTCGTAAATATAAGTCGCAATCAACCATTTCACACGTACCAATACACAACTTTGACAATATATTTAAAGGAAATGTCAACAGGTGCCCAAATGACACTCTTTAGAAGTAACTTCTTTATTTAGAATCCTTAAAAAGCGTCCTTAGGGACTCATTAACAAAACCTTATATATAATTACCTATACTAAAATATTATAAAAATTCGATATTTTAAAAATATTCATTAAGACAAATCGAACATCTTATATACTAATATTAATATGTTAGTTAATAAACATGATCAAAGTAAGTTATGTGAATAAAACACATGGTCAAAAGTTCCTTCATGAACATTCGATAAAATTGGAACGATGCAGAAAATATATAATCAAACTGCGACAAGTATTTAGGAACAAATTAAGTATTAACTAAGTAATCAAAGCACACATCAATTGGCCAAAAATAAAATACTGCCATAATTTTTTACTTTAGTTAAATTAACTACTACTCTAGCAGCCAATGTAGTTGGGAGAGTTGGTAACACAAGTCACTTCCAGAAAAAGAACTCGAATTTGATTCACGGAGGGAGACGCCAAGGTAGTCAGGAACGAGTCCCAGCACGTAGGATCGCACGATCTTATGTGCCACAGCACCTCGACCGTGCTTCGATCCTACTTACGAACCATGTTTTCTCTGTTTTGCTCTGTTTCCTCTGTTTTATGTTTTTTGCCGTTTTTCCTGTTTCCTCTGTTTTTCTGTTTTATTGCTTGATTCCTCTGTTTTCCCTCTAATATCTCTGTTTTTATTCTTGGTTCCCCTGTTTTCCCTCTATTTTCCTTATATATTTCTCTCAATTCTATCGACAACCTATCGATCCTACTTACGAACCGTGTTACGTTCTTTCACCGGCCGACCGATCCTACGTAGGAACTCATTCCTGACTACATTGGGAGACGCTCATTTGAGAGGCAACCCAACCCCATATTTTTATTTTATTTTTTTGGATGTCCTGCTAGAGACTCAATAATTAGTCCCAAAGAGAGCCATGGAAGCACCTTGGGGTGCCTAATGAGGGATAAAAACCCTAATTACAACGAGTTAACAAAAAAAAACTATACTCTAACATAGAAATATATTGTACATAAACTTTCAATCATATTTTAAGATCTTGTGGTGTACAGAGATTTTTAGAAATGATATATCATTATTGAACTTTTCTCACTTTCAGACTTACGGTTTACATTGCTAAATTTGCGGTTTTGTGTCCTTCAAATGCTGCATGAGTGGTTCTTGACTTCCCGACTGGATGGTCTGAAAGTTTGAGATTTGAGAGAGTGTCACTAAGTAATTCAGAGGCTTCCAAAGTTGCAGTTCCTTCTTCACTGGTAGTAGTCTTTTCTGGTGTATCAACTTGAGCCTCTTTCTCAAGAGCCAGCTCTAACTCTTCAAGTTCCTCTTCAATATCTTCATCGTCGATATCTGTGTATGATGGAGTTTGCTCTGCAGCCCCAGAAAAAATAAACGCATGCTTAGAATTACAAATCCTAATTATTGATTTCAGCATAAATGCGAGTCACAAGAAATAACAAAATATACCTAGTGCCTTTTCAACTTCCTTCTGTGAATCAATGCTCACTTGGAGATCTCTTAAACAGATATCAACGTCTTCCACGCTTATCTTATTTTCTTTGATAGCCCGTGCTCCAATCTGCATAGCTTCAGAAACCTGCTAACAAAGAATGATCAATATAATGAACATAATATGCATTCCAATGTAATATTTTAAATCTTGTATAACTGATCAATTTGACACAAAAATTAAAGTTGTACCGTTTTCGTTGACTCTGCATCAACAATAACGCCGTGTACTTCCTCTACTCTATTCAAAAGTGATGAACATTTTTCTCTACTCTGGGTGACCAACTTCAGCTCCCTTGCATACCTGAGGGCTAATTTTCTGTTCCCAGAATGTAGAGAAGCCACTGCTGATTTTCTTGACCTAAATAGGATCAATATGTTAGGCAACTATTTTTTTTAAGCAAACATCGCTACACTGACACAGCATCGCTGTCAACTGGGAAGACAATATATGATATGAAATAAACTAGTACTAACAAATTTTGACTGTAGCATTCCTCGCGTGAATAAATTTGTAAAACTAATCAAATTAATTTGTCAAATTCTTGTAGTAAACTCATTCTTAGAAAAGGAAAACCAACATACTATCACCAAATCTTAATCAGTGGTCACGTGACAGTAGTACAAAAGTATAACATCATAAGAATGAGGATCGACCATTAAGTTTATTATATTCTGTACATCAGCAATGTTATTTAGTGTGTTGAGTAATTGTGTTTTGAATTGGCCTTTTATGTGTTAAAACGACTTATAACCAAAATCCTACTAAGAGGGCTTCGGGCAACTTTTTCCTGAAAATTAATCAAAACCAAATAAATACTTACATAAAATATAATAATCTACTGTGGAATAAGAGAGGGAAAATGTCAGTTTATGGAAGAAGCTTTTTATTTTCTCTTCATTATCTTTTAATTATTTAAAAAACCCTGTCAGGATACATATACAAGTATAACAATTCATACAATACAATAAACTTACAATTCACAACGCCTGTCAATCACATCTAATTGTTGCTGAAGCTTCTCAATTGTCCAAATCAAGTACAGAACATCACAATCTAAATTAGAGGCACCAGATAATGCTGCTGCTGAGAGTGAAATTTTTACCCCCTGTCAAATTAAAAATGGAAATAAGACAAGCAATCCAGGCATAAGAATCAAATCAGTATTAATCAATGATAATTCCTCCCAAAGTAAGGGAACAATCCTGTCAGTATTAACGATTATCAATATTACTACCAATTTACCAGAAATGTTAGAAATTATTGGATGTCCCACCCACTGCTACCTAAATGTGATATATTTGAAGAAAAACACTTGCCCAAATGATATTAATACTAAACAACTGGATTTTTCTGACCATAAGGTTAACTTTAGAAAGTTTATGTACCTCTACAAATTCGTTCTTAAGGACGGACAGATACTGTGCTGTTCCACACCCTGACAGATACCTCAACATTACAGAAGCTTCATCCAGCCCTCCACATATCTCCTGAAATTTTTTCATCGTAATGATACAGGACGAATTCCACTGACTTTCTGATAGATGTTTGACAACTTCAGCAGCCTTATCCTACATATGAAGAAACAGAAATGTAATTCGAGGTATAGAATTGAAAGCATCTAACATACCCAAACAAAGCAAAAGTTGGCCCAAGTCCTGCAAACATAATTCACTTGCTGGCACCGGCATTGCATGAAAGAAAACATGAACAGTTGCTGATACCAGGTATCATACACCATGGAAATGAACCGATGTACGCAATCCTTATGCTGTAGAATTACTAAACAATTTGAGGTGTATCCAACTTAAATACCAGAAATTTATAAGATAATAAAGTCCCACAGAATAAATTTTAAAAGCACCAACCCTGTGCTTCAAATATTTATAAATAATTCATTCACATGAAATCTGTCCGGCACCAATGAAGCACTAACACAGATACGACAGCAACACTTCTACAATAGTAATAATTAGAAAAAATGTAATAACTAAATGTAACTACATGTTTCACTTCAATATGAAGTGTTTGTGCTTCATAGTTTGGAATTATATTAGGCTACAAATTCTTGGAATATATTTGTGATATCAAGAATATATTGATCAATGTTAGAAATGTTTGATTTATCCAAATTGAAAGTTACCAAACAATGTCAGATTTCTCAGAGACCTTGGATGCCTCTACTGTGTACAACGCGTAAGAATATTGACATGGAACCATTCTGCCATGAAAATTTCAAATGAACTCTACAATGGTGGCCGGGACCATGAAATATATGTAGGTAAATCTTAATTACAAACGCACAAGGTAAACCAAACACACATGCATAAAATAAATATTATGAAACTGAGAAAGAAACTGAATTTTCATTAGTTTCATACAATGGAGTACAACACTATATATACACAAGGCTTTGTACTATCAATCTACTAAGATTGTACTTCATTACAGTTACTTGTACTGCAAGTTACTGGAAACTGTACTACACTATAGTTACTTCTATTGGAAGTAACAGCTGTCTCTTCCTCATTGGTTGGAGAAACCTCATGGTGTAATAGCCCCCCACAAGTTGGTGGTTGGTATATGTTGACCATCCCCAACTTGGATAGTAAATTGTTGAAAGGTTGAGGAAGAAGGGACTTAGTGAAAAAATCTCCAACTTGGTCCTTTGAGGAAACTGGTAACAGTTTGAGAACTCCTGCTTGAACCTTCTCTCTGACTATATGGCAGTCAATCTCTAAGTGTTTGGTGCATTCATGAAATACACGATTGGCTGCTATGTGAATTGCACTAAGATTATCACAATATATCACTGGCTTCTTTGTGCACTGAATCTTCAAATCCTTCATTAAGTATAACAGCCATTGCATTTCACATGAAGTTGAAGCTAGTGCTCTATACTCTGCTTCTGAAGAGGATCTTGACACTGTAAGTTGCTTCTTGGTTCTCCATGAAACAAGTGATTTGCCTATGAAAAAGCACTGACCAGATATGGATCTTCTGGTGTCTTTGCATCCTGCCCAGTCAGCATCTGAAAAACCCTGAATGTGAAATTCTGAATCTCTGGGGAAGAATATACCAGAACCTGGACAACCCTTGAGGTATTTCAGAACTCTCATGCCAGCATTGTAATGAATTTGTGATGGATTGTTGAGAAATTGACTGAGTTGTTGTGTGATAAAGGTTATGTCAGGTCTAGTTGTATTCAGATACAATAGTCTGCCTATGTGTCTCCTATATGATGGAATGTCAAGATAAGGAGAATTAGAATCATGGTGTAATTTGACATTTGAATCAGATGGAGTAGAGACAGGTTTAGCACCAAGCAAGCCTGAATCATCAATAAGGTCAAGGCAGTACTTTCTCTAACATAAAGAGATACCCTTTGGAGAGTGAGCAACCTCAAGAGCAAGGAAGTATTTAAGTTGGCCCAAATCCTTAATTTTGAATTTATCATGAAGCATTACTTGATAGTAGTAAATTCAGTGATTGAATCCCCAGCAAGAATAACATCATCAACATAAACAAGAATGATAGTGAAACTAGTATCTGTTTGTTTGATGAATAATGAATGATCAGATGAAGCTTGAGTATACTATTGTTGAAGCAAAACTGAAGTAAGCTTCTCATACCATTTCCTGCTAGCTTGCTTGAGTCCATGGAGAGATTTATGAAGCTTACAGACTTGATTAGGGTGAGATTGAGGGACACATGGGGGAATGAGCATATAGACATCTTCCTGAAGTTCGCCATGCAAAAATGCATTATTTACATCAAGTTGATGCAAATGCCAGTTGTGGATTGATGCCAAAGCAATAACAACCCTGACTGTAGTAAGTTTTGCTACTGGAGAGTATGTGTCAAAGTAATCTAACCCTTCAATCTAAGTGTAACCTTAAGCCACCAATCTAGCTTTGTATCTCTCAATTGAGCCATCAGCATGATGTTTGATTTTATAAATCCATCTGCAGCCAATGGGTTTGATGTTATCTGGGAGATTGTGATCTCCCAAGTACCAGTCTTCTCAAGAGCAGTTAACTCATGTTGCATAGCCTCCCTCCAACAATCAAGTTTACTTGCCTCAGCATAGGTTTTGGGTTCAATATTATGCAAAAGAGACAGAGCAAAAGAAGAATGAGAATGAGACAAATTATTATATGACAAATATTTAGATATAGAGTAATTGCTAGCTGGTGTGACAGATTGATTATTAGGAATAGTAGAACAAACAAAGTCCTTAAGGTAAGCAAGAGTCTGTTTAGTTCTAGAAGAGATTCTGAGGGGAATAAGAGGTGGAGGAGGTGGAGGTGGAGGTGGAGGTGAAGGGATGTTGGAACTGGTAGTTGAAGAAATGGATTTATCCATGTCAGGTGAAGTAATGATGGGAGGGTCATCAAAGGAAGAGATGACAGATGAGGGAAGGGAAGAAAAATAGTGCCATGGAGAAGGAGAAGATGAAGTAATAGGTGTATAGGGGAGAATATGTTCATAAAAGGTGACATTTCTGGAAATGAAAATGGTGTGGTCATGTAGATCAAGTAAAACATAGCCTTTATAGCCTGGCTTGTAACCCAAGAAAACAGATTTTTTGGCTTTAGATTGTAATTTGGTTCTATGGGCTTGAAGAGTGGAAGCAAAGCATAAACTGCCAAAAACTTTAAAAACAGTAGGGTCAGGTATAGTATCATATAACATTTGAAATGGGGATTTGTTGTGCAAAAGAGGTGTGGTAACTCTGTTAATAAGAAACACTGCATGAAGAACAGCATAAGACCAATATGTTTTAGGTAATTTGGATTGAAAAAGCAATGCTCTCCCTACATTAAGAATATGTTGATGTTTTCTCTCTACCCTAGCATTTTGCTGAGGAGTCTCAACACAGGATTTCTGGTGAATGATACCTTTAGAAGCATAGAAAGCAGGGAGATGGAATTCAGGACCATTATCAGTTCTAATGGTTTTAGGGGTAATGTGATGTTGAGTTTCAATAAGGGTGATGAAGTTTTGAACATGTAATGATACCTCAGATTTAGATTTGATTAACACTATCCAAACATATCTGCTATAATCATCAACAATAGTCAAAAAGTGCATATGTCCATGAAGAGATTGAATAGCAAGAGGTCCCCAAATATCAAGATATAACAGTTCAAATTTGGAAGAAGCATGAAATGAACTATTAGAAAAAGGTAACTTCTTGTGTTTGGCAAAATGACAAATGTCACAAGCAGCTTTATTATCAACAATAATATCAGGATACAACTTGTGCACATGAGACAATCTTTGGTGAGATAAATGGCCAAGCTTGAAATGCCATAAAGCAGACAAAGGAATGGATGTAGGAGAATCTAAACTAGAAACAGAAACTTTATTGATGAATTTATTACAATGAAGAGACTTGGGAACTAAAGAAACAGAAGGAGGAAAATTCATTGGGAGCTTCAACTTGTAAAGACCATCATGTGGTTCACCCAAACCAATCATCTTCTTGGATGTCAAATCCTGTATAACACATCCATCATTGTGAAAGTGAACAATACAAGTTAAAGCTTTGAGAAGTTTAGAAACAGAAATGAGGTTAACTTTAAATTGAGGAGAAAACAAGACATGTGATATGTGAAAGTCTGGAGAAAACTGAACAGTACCAGCTTTATTGACACTAACAGTTTGACCATTGGAAAGATTAACATACATAGGTGCAATATCATGAAGGGTACTAAACAATTGAAGAGATGAACAAATATGTTCATTAGCACCAGAATCAATAAGCCAAATTGGATTAATGACATGTAAAGAGTTAGAAGAAATGGTGTTTATACCTGCTGAATTGGATGGGTGAGAAGTAACATGGTTGGAACTGACAGGAGGAGATGCTGAGGCAACCAAATTTGACTGCTGAAGTAGGGACACAAGATGAGTATACTGCTCTTGAGTTATACCAGCACTTGAAGAGGATGAGGAAGCCTCAGCAACAGTATTCACAGGCTTAACATCATAAGCTTCATGAATAGAAGCATTTGCAGAAGGCTTGAGCTTAATGAATGGAGGAAATCCATGCTTTTGGTAACAAGTTTCCACAGTGTGATCGGTACGATTGTAGAAAGAGCAGTACCTTGAACCCTTGCCACCAAAGTTGTTCTTGCCACGCCCATAGCTTCTAGTAGTATCAGTAGCATTCACCAAGATATTGGAGTCATCAATAAGAGCAGGAGAAGTAATTTGAGTATTGTCACTTTCTTCCTGAACAACCAGAGAATACACTTTATTGATAGAGGGAAGAGGATCCATCAATAACACTTGAGTTTTCACAACAAAAAATTGATCTTTCAAGCCAATTAAAAACTGAATAACTTGATCCTCCAATCGAAAATAACGTGCAGAACGCATAGCTTCACATCTGCATTGATGAATGCAAGTACAAAGAGGCATAGGTCTATGAGAATTGAGCTCTTCCCATAGAGTTTTCATCTCTGTGAAATAATCAAGGACAGATTTGGAACCTTGCTTGAGATTATTGATAGAAGAACGCAACATAGAAACGCGAATTCTATCAGCTTTGGAGAATCTATCCTTGAGTTCTTCCCAAACATCAATGGCACGCACATGAAAAATGATAGTTTGAGCAATTTGTGGAGAAACCGAATTAAGGATCCAAGAATGGATCAAATGATTGCATCTTTCCCACGCGGTTCTGTTCAAATCATCTTCATCAGGTTCTGGAGTAGATCCATTGATGAAGGCGAGCTTGTTTTTGGCGCCAAGTGCTCGGTGCATGGATCTGCTCCAAGCTAGATAGTTTGAACCGGTGAGAAGAGGCATAACCGTCACAGTATTGGGACCTTCACTAGGATGAACGTAGAAAATAGAATCGGTATCAGCTTGAGGTTGATGACGAACCATAGTGATTTAATGAAGATGAACGAAGAGCACGAGAAACAGAGGGATGAATTCACAACGAATTCGAAGAAAAAAAAAACGATGAATTCACAACGAATTCAAAGAAATAATGATGAATTCACAACGAATTCAAAGAAATGATGCTGAATTCACAACGAATTCAAAGAAATGATGATGAATTCACAACGAACTCAACGTGAAACAATGAAAAATGATGCAGCGGAAAAAAATCAAGGATCGTAACAAACTCCCTCTTCAGAGAGAGCTCTGATACCATATTATGAAACTGAGAAAGAAACTGAATTTTCATTAGTTTCATACAATGGAGTACAACACTATATATACACAAGGCTTTGTACTATCAATCTGCTAAGATTGTACTTCATTACAGTTACTTGTACTGCAAGTTACTGGAAACTGTACTACACTATAGTTACTTCTATTGCAAGTAACAGCTGTCTCTTCCTCATTGGTTGGAGAAAGCTCATGGTGTAATAATAAACAAAAGTAAAGCAAAAAACAAAACAAAAACAAAAGAAGAAAAGTTCTTGAAATAAATGGATTGCTAACAACCTTAAGCATAGGAATTAGGACCACAGATTCTTCCGCCATGATATCTGGTGTAGCTGGTCTGATTATTAAGTTGGTCATTTTTCTGACTAGTTGGGAGAATCTTCCACTCGTTGGATCAACAAGATCCCCAGGTCTTGTGATGTCACCTTCATTATACATTAGAGACTGGAAAATGATAAAATGTAAACACAAAAAACAAAACACGAAAAGGGCATGTTTGAATGCAGCATTTTGGAGGGAATGACTTTTTTTTTTCTAAATTAAGAAATTATAAATGTTTCTAAAAATAAATTAAGCGTGATCAAAATGTTATATTGTCGTCCATCCTGTCATTCTGTCAGTTTTTTAACGAGTTTAATGGAGGTTCACCGTCAGTGTAGAACTATTTTACACCGAACATTCAATGCATTGCCGCTTAATCCCATTTTAAAATTTCATTTTAAACATAACATTTAAATAGTTGATTCCAATTGGTGGTCAGTCTAAAACAACTAGTTTACACCAACAGTGCATATCCGTTTTTTTTTTCTTTCTTCTTCTCATTTTTAAAATCTCTGATATATACCAAAATATAGACTTGGTTCTCTAAAACATTAGATCCAAACACACCCTATAAAGCAAAAAAGTGATTTTGGGAATCAAATTAAGTTTAACCAGCATGAATCCTATGTAATTGTAAAGAAAAAGTTGTAGAAAA
>Ga0099826_10003113_pt1 | contig 11109 bp, 2 predicted proteins | sample Mtrugardesep15_FD_76830 | JGI IMG/M metagenome (GOLD analysis project Ga0099826, IMG submission 76830) | Root nodule microbial communities of legume samples collected from California, USA - M. trunc garden sep15 | ecosystem: Host-associated > Plants > Roots > Nodule | place: USA: California...
CCAAATTTCTATTTCCTCGCGGTTTATATGATCAGAAAGTAACTTATGCATTGATTTGCACCTTTCTTGCAGCTTCCTGATTAAATGATGACGCCTTAGCACTCTCTTGTCCCTTATCTTTGACTCAGTAGTAGAAACTAAAAGGTGTAATTCAGACATCTTATCAAGAATGCGAGACATTTTACCAAAGTGCTCAACTTCATGTTTGTGATCAAAGGTGTAGGCATGGCTAATGTTTTTTAGCTGGCCTATTGCCTCCAAAGCTGGGAACACTATTTCCTCCTCCGCATCACTATGGATTTGGTGAAGAAAATATATGAGATTGAACCGTTTTTGGAAATCTGTAACCAAATCATCATGCCCCTCTAACTGAGCTGAGCCAAGAACTAGGTAATCCAAATCTTTCTTAATAGCCTTGTGAAAGAAAAATATCAGGTCAATTGGTTTTGGATCATTAAGAAATGAAACAGAAGAAGAATTTGCAGCATGAAGTCTTGGATGCTGATTTAACTTCATAGCAGTGTCAGGGAAAAATATGTGCAAATTAATTCCTGTGGAGTATGGTGTCTCGTACTTGCTCACATTTTTGGATCCAGAAGATGAGGAATAGGACAAACAATTCTTGCCACAACTTTTATGTGGCTGCTTGTCAGTATTTAAAAATGAAAACCCACAAGCTTCCTTCATTTTCTCAGATGAAAAAGAGTGTCTTGTTTTGAACATATGCTGCAAGTCCTGTCGGAACTTTGCAATTGAGGTTTTACCTGAATAGCCAATGCGGAACCATTCATGTAACAATGGTGCAAAAGCTTTACTGACAGAATTATTTCCCTCCTTTATGCAATAGAGAATGGACCTGGATTCTTTTTCAGACAAGTGAACTGAGAACCAAGTTATAACACATTTTAGTAACCCAAGTGGCATCATATGCATGCTCAAGCTTAGAAGTCTCACTTGCATTCCATTTCTGCAGTTCTTTCTAAAGATAGGAAACACCTAACAAACAAATAGGGTGTCAGAATGGGAAACAGTTGAAATATCATATTCATGTAGCATCCTTTAAATGAAGAAATAAAAATTGTTGATGAGTTTGGAACTAAGATGTAGCCATAAATTTAATCCAAAAAAAGAAAGATATAGCTAGCCATAAATTGAACTTTTCTTTTAAAAATGGAGATTTATTCTTTCTCTCGTTTCTTGTTTTTTTCACTCAGACTAAGAAACATTTCATTCCACTGAAAACTTCATAAATTAATGTGTCTGTATAAGTGAATAGGTATAGGTTTGTTTACGTTTAGGATCAAGAATGGTTTGAAAACCCCAGCATGTGGATATTTTATTAAACTGATAAACTAAAAGGTTGAGGACCATCATCATATATTATTTATATGATATCTCAAGTTCTCGACCTTGATGAGTTAAAAAAAATTGCGATTTACATAGAATACCTCAATTTCATGAAAAGAGAATTGTTTGTTGACTGTTGATACAAATAATTCAAGTTTTCCGCAAAGCTTCTCTACAAATTTTGTCAAAGGCATTTCACTTTCTGAGTTATAGAATAGCAACTGTTGTAAATCTTCAATGTGACTTTCACCAAGGAAATGTTCAGTAGACTTGGAAAGTCGGTTATGGGCATGTTTGTTCAGTACAAGGTGAAAGAATTTCTTAAGAGCATTGCTGTGATCAGAAAGTTATATTCAGAAATTTGGACAATTAAAAAAGAAAAATAATGAGCATTTTAGATAGAAGAGGATTGACTTTAGAAAATTCAGCAAAATTAAAATAAAACAAATTAGTTAGCTTCCACAGACCAAAAAAGTAAGACATGTCAGAAGTATTACCTGTAAATGATGAGGACATCAGCCAAGAATTTTAGCTGGATAAGTATTGAGTCTAAATTTTGAGAACACTCAGAACCGGATTTTCTTATTAGATAAAGCTCTTGCAGAATTTCTTTCAAATCTTTCTTAATGGCGTTATGCCAAAGATGGAGAACTTTAATCTGGTTGACCCCATCTTCTGTTTCTTTGTCATTCACTTTCGTCTGACTCGAAATTTCTTTGGAGTAGTTCCTATTGAATGAACTCGGACCAAATGGTTTTTCTATATGTAGGAATCCATGAGAACCTTGAAGTTCCTCGCTCTGAAAATATGTCCCAGTGAAGGTTTGTTTGTTGCTTCCAAGCCAAGAAACCAAAACCTTCACAATTAGATCTGAATTATTAAAAAGGTGGGGGGGAGTATATAAAATTTTATTCAATATTCAGTAATAAACTTTAGCTAACCTCTTGCAGTGTTGTTTCCATTGGTGCAATTTCATTAAAACACCGAGTAACTTCTGCTTGTTTATCTGCTGAGAGGAAGGACACCATCCATGGCAAAACTTCCTCCAGCAACATTATAGGAACACTACATATGAACTGCCACACAAGTGAGGCTTGTTCTTTAGTAGACAATTTTTGGATCAGAAGAGGAAAAACCTGAGGCAATGGATAAATTTGATAGTAAGTATGATGATCAAAACTCAAGTATCTACAAATACATGCTCGTGCAAAAATTTACATTATTAAAGAATTTCAAAATTAAAGATGTAGGTCAAGTCATTTCTAAATATTTCTTGTTTTCTTGTTTTACCCCCTTCATACATTTCACTGTCGTGGAATCAACTTCATGGTTCAGATCACTTTAATGTAGATGCCTGATCAATTAATTGCATGAAAACTTAAAGATTGGATTTTTTTTGTTCCTTTCAAAGTTGAGGTACATCTTACATAATTCAATCACTCTAAGTTTAAGAGGTTTATTGCATTTATCCATTAGTCAAAATGTCCAATGAGTGTGTGCTGAGAGAAGGGCAAATAGTAAGTGAACCAAAGTTGAAAAGGGGAAGAGGGGATGGGTTTGCATTTTACCCTATATTTTAAGGTTGTTTTATTTAAGCTATAGTTATAAAGGTAGTTATTAGCTGTTAATTAGTTAATCCTTTATTGGCTTCAATTCTTGATACACTCATAGAGTAAATTAATTGGGTTGTGTATGCACAATCGCACGATACATGCTAAACTAACAAGACATCAACTTTATCAAATTTCAAGCCTTTGCATTAATGCAGATAAGTGTTGAGTTGGGAATTTGTTTTTGAATGAAACATGTATATTAAATGCGTTTAAACTGCATTTAGTGAAACATGTATTTATCACAATAGGTTCAAATAAATGGGAACTAAACCAACAAAAGCATAGTCAAAAAGACAAAATAACCACATTGATCCATTAGGCCTGAAAAATGAAACAAGGAAAGAACAAAAGATGTAACTAGGTAATTTTTCATGAACCTGATCATAGCAAATATTTACCTGCTCTTCTTCTTTCAGCATATGTTGGTAGACTGAGGTTTGCAAGATATCAATGCAGTACACAAGTTCTCGGAACAGCTTGGAGATATTCTCACTAGAGCCCATCAGCTCATCCAAGAAGTGTAAAATAGAATCAAACAGCCCATTAGTGCTGTTATGTTCAAGAGAATATGTACATACAACATTTTTTACATGAATATCCAGTGCATGGAAGATAATCTGCCAAAAATTATTTTGAAGTTATATGCTGAATTCCAAACATTAAAAAGTAGTATAACAATTATAAAATGCACACACCTTGTCAAACACACATGCATGTGAGAGCACTTTATGTTTTCAATACATCATTAATTATTTTATGGAGGGAAGACCCAATTCAGTCCCTAACAAAAAATAAACCTAAATTAATCGCTGACATTTTCATATTGGAGACAAATTAGGCCCTCTGATATAATGAGTTAGGGACTAATTCGTCCTCAGTATCAAAATGTCGAGACTAATTTGCAATTATTTTTTGTTAAAGAGTGATTTGGACCGTGAGAAAATTGTGAAGGACTGAATTGAACCTTCACTCTATTTTATTTCAATTCTACCATTAAGTCAACTATACACTGCATATGCATATATAACAATGATTAACATTGCTGTCAAAAAAAGAAAAGATTAACATCAAGTTTAATCAGAATAGTTTTATATAATTATTACATGTTTTCATTCATCTATAACTTTTCTTAATCGGAGTGAAAAAGCATAAATGAAAATTAGTTATGCAACTGCCTAAGTTAGTTACACTTACACCTCTATAAATACAGAGCTGTGGTGCAATTGTTGTGCAGCTTCACAATTTAAATACATGATTACATTTTATTCTCTCAAAAACCTAATAAGGCACCACATAGAGGCCATTTTAATCCTCTTCCTGGACACTGACTTAACCAATACAAGTTTTCTTATAATATTTTATTGGCCAAATACCTCCCATAGTCATTTAACTTAGATATTTTTAACAAGTTACCATTTTTTCATCCAACTCCATTAAAAAATGCTTATGACACCAAGCATAATTCCATACGCACATTTTCTTCTTGTTTTCAAATTCAAACATAATTTTACAGATAAACTGTTTATCAACAACACTATAAATCAAGTAATTGATCGATTTATATTCAAACCATGATTAAATAATACACATATGATCCCTAGTTTTGAGAGCGGTAAATTTGGACTTACCAACTTAGCATTAAACGGCCACATAATAACTTTTTAACCGAGTTTGATGAAAAGAGAGTATCGGTCCATACATTTTATGACTTAAGGCCAATTTCATAATAAAAAAACGACTAATTTGTTACAAACAACTAACTTAAAAGACCGCGGGATGTATTTAGCCTAATTGATTTATCGAAATAAGGTGTTTAATACAAATAACGAAGTTTGAAATTAAGCGAAATAAACTATCAAATTTGAAGTTCAATTTCTCAAACTAACGTAAGATTACGATTAAATTGCAATGTTAGAAAAACAAATAGCTTAATAACATATAATTAAACACATCCTAATCCTACGGTCTAAAAATAATCAAAGCTAATTTAAGAAATGAACTGACCTCATCTTCAGCAGCACAATGATACTTAAAAGCTAATTTCAAAAACTGAAATCTCTGTTGAAGCTTAACAACTATTTCACGGCAACGGTTAGGATCATCTTCCAACGACGCCGTTTCAGCAAACGAACGAAGCTGATCAAGTTCAGAACGGAGAGCTTTATGAAAACAAACGAAGAGAAGTATAGGTGCATCGAATATTCGAAAACGTGAAAGAATGTCAACTGAATCGTTCACCATCACATCGTTTTCCTCCTCCTCTTCCTCCATATCCGATAAGGAAGGATCTCCTCCTCCCATCTACAGTGAAAATGTCGGCGGCAGTAACCACCATCAACTACGGCGGCGAAAGAGAGAAGAAAAGGGAAGTTGTGAGTGAAGAGATGCATTAGATTTATCTGTGTGAGTTTGCTTCGGTATTGTAATTGTTTATTGATATAATTAAAAATGAAAAGAATTAAAGAATGTGGAAATGAAAGAGACGTTGTAACCAACGCTGAAGGATTGTTTGGTAGCCCTTGGAGATTTGAGATGATTTGATTTTGATATGATATTGCAGACAAGAGTGGCATGAAGCGCGCCTCTTTTCTCATTTAACTAACCAAATACGTGAAGTAGACGCGCCTATGTTTGCCGCGCATAGGATTGCTTGTTTGTTTCTTAACTTGTTTTTTTAACGGAGAATATGCGTGCGCGATAGATAAAGATTAATCGTTTGAATTTATAGACGTGTAAGATTATGATAGATGACATAAAATTTTTTTGAAAAAAAAAAAGAAATTAAAAGTGGTGTATTTTTAGCGTTAGATTCGAATTTAAAACATTTGTGTAAAAAGAAAGATATCACTTACACCAATGAGTTTGTTTAGTTGATAAAAATTTGATTCACTAATAAAGTTTTAGGTTCAATCTTGCTATTGATGTTAGGAAATTTTGGTGTGATCTATGTAAAGGGTTTTATTTAGGTGACTTTAAACTTTACGAATTTAGATCGATCTCTCTTCTAACTAATCGTTCTTTTTATCATAATATTTTATTTTAATATTTCATTTATCAATTAAATGCATTAAAAAACTTAAAGTCGCTAAATATTTTCTTTATGTAAAATTGTTTTTAGTTTTGATATATGTTTTGATTGTGATGAGTCCTGAGTCTACTCACTTAAACTTTTGTAAAAAAATATTAAAAAAAAATCACTTACCACATATCATTAAGTTTTTTTTTCTTTTGAAAAATGTCATTAGGTAATCTTGAGTATATTTTTTTTTATAAATGTTAGCAACGCATTTTTCAACTTACTCTTATTGATTGGTTAAAAAATTATAATTCACATGAGACCGATATGATTTGGATCTATGTGAATTTTAACCAATCAAATAAAATGTTTCAAAAAATATGTTAAAATGTGTATTGTTAATTTTTTTTTTCTTTGATTTTAATAATGAGAAGAACGAGAAAGATAGATTTCGGTTATTTATTTATTATTCCTGTAGAATTTTTTAATTTTGATTTTTTGACTTTGTCTTATTCACAGTTTTGATAGCTGAGCGGGACCGTGGTTGGTTGGGTCGGTGTCATGGTCATGTTCATGCTTTTAACGGCGTGAGGCTGTGTGGGTTCCTTCCATGCCTGCCGGCCGGCGCCACGTTTTTCTCCGTTTCACATTATTTAATTACTTTTTGTTTTTGGTAGTGTTACTTTTAACCGGAAAGAGTTCTTTTTCATGCTGCTACTACTCATAGTAATATCATCTTCTTCTTTTTTGTTTCAATAAAATCATGTTCTCTTCTTCTTTCTTTTTATTTTTTGACAAATTGTGTGCTCTTCTTTGTCTTGTCGTTTTTTATTTTCATTTTTTGTGGGAGTTTTATTTTTTTGTATTTTCGTGTTATTATTTTAACTGAAAATAATTGATGCAATCACTTAGAATTATGAAGATATTAAAAGACTTTCTTTTGATGAATTTTTTTGTGGGATTTGATCAAAATTTCTGTTTGATTTAAAAAGATGTAATGGTATTTTACTAGAAATTTTTAGATTTTTAAGAATGGGTAAAACAAATTTTTGTGATATTCAATCAAATTTTTTTACTTTATTCTTTTAAACTAAGGATTGTCTTAACTAGACGACACCCACAATATATTAAACTAAAAAATGATGTACAAAAAAAGGAGGTCAAACTTGACCTCATATAAACATTAACAAAACCTATAAGAGAGAAGACCTAGCTTATTTCTAGCCAAGTCCTCCTTAATTACATCAGGGGTGAAAAACCATCAAATAAAATTGTTAATAATTAATCCCATGTTATCCAGTTTATCCGCTTAGTGGTTACCTTCTTTAAAAATGTGATTGATCATAAAGTTCAGTAATCTTATGCATGCAATTTATTAGCCACATGTTCTTTAACTTTTAGGGAACAATATGAGATGACTTGATAGCCAAGGTAGCTAATCTATAGTTAGTCTCAATCCACAAATTATTCCAGAATGCACACTCCACGTCTAGAATGATTCCAAAAATCTCAACATACACTGCATTAACAATTTCAATGTTGAAAGCAATGCAACCAATGTTTTCACCTTTCTAAATATTCCTGCACAAGCTGCTTGGCTAGGACAACCCAATGCAACACCATCTGTGTTGCATTTCACCCAATTTAGGATTGGAGGGTGCCACAAAACCTCAATGATTCAAGGACCTCTTCTATGATGACAGTTTATTTTGAAAGCTTTCAAGATAGTGAAGTATGTCATTGAATTACCAAAAAAATTCACTACCTCTAAAAAGTCAAAACTTTTTACTAGTGAGTTTTACCAATAAAATGATCTCTCATTCCCTAGTGATTTTATTTATTTATTAATGTTTTATGTTCTTATATATCTCTTTTTTTTTTCTTCGCTTTTGTTGTGCAACTGTCTATAGGTGAGAATAACATTAACGAAAGAATAATGAGGAGAGAGGTATAATTTTTGTAAGGACATAATTGCAAACCTTTTATTTATAATTTATGCGCTAAAAAATTGAAAACTCTTTCCATTACAATTTTGACACAGAAATTGCAAACCTTTTCATGACAATCAACTACACAAGCCCTTAAAAGACTATAGATGTTGCGAAGAAAACTCAAAGTAACTATCTATATCTATATTAATTCTCTACTTCTTTTTTCTTCACACTACTCGAGGTAGGACTTAGATGAATATCCACTTTGACCCAACCAACATACCCTCTCTTCGTCCAAAATCTCACATTTTTTGCTTTGTCGCCAACTTCATGATCAAAGAGTGGAAGAACATTTTATTGACTAACCACATTTGCAAAAGAAGTGTTCTTCAACTTTTTCGTCTTCTCTTTCATGCTTCATAAATCCTCCTTGAATTTTGGACTTATGCATTGTCATAAGGAGAAGTTCATCATCCCGCCAAGGAAAGGAATATCCACTTTAGAAGTCGTGGCGCCAAAGACACCATATCGTCAAATTCTCATGAATCATAGCAAGTCTTGGTAACAACCTCTCTCACATCAAATTTAATTACGCAAACATAATAAATGTAAAAATAAAAGAGAAATAATTTAGCCAAATCATTTAATTATTATCTATTCTAATTTTTTTATTTGTTAGTGTCCCTAGATAATTTTAATTTGGTGTTGTGTCCAAACAAATACTACTTCAATTTTATTTTAATTTTTTTGGTACAACTACTCTGATTGATTTACTAGTATAAGATAAAGTTAACATTTTAGATTCATTTAATAATGCATATATACTATACCCTTCGGTCACTATTATAAACTAAAATTTACATTTAAGATTCATTCAACTAATGATGTATGTGATATTTATTATAGATTACATACATTATTTATTAAATGAATCTAAACTATATATTTTTGTTTATAATATTGGCCGAAAGTTGTATATATTTCTCAAGGAACTAGACTAGATCAAGAATGAATTTTCTCTTGTAAATGATCATAGTATTTCTCCATAAACATTAGATAAATAGCTCTTCACACGCTACCACATGTGGTTATTTGTTTCTAAAGGACATTGAAACGGTAAATTTAAAAGTATGAGATCTCACGTATAACCGTTGCAAAGCAGAGAATCTCCAATCCAAAAAAGTCAATGTTTAAATTATTTATTTTTAATAAAAAAAGAGACAATAATAAAACAATCAAATGAATGGTGAATAATTTCTTTTTATTCAAAAAAAAAAAAATGAATGCTGAATAGTTATGTGAATCAATTAGTAATATGATATCCTTTCGGTGCACATACGGTCATCTTGGCATTGCAATGGCCCCTTGTGTTTTCTTTCTAAATTCTAACACATCCCTAGCATGCATGCACACTTTCTCTTCCATTTCTCGCGCGTGTACTACTGAACATGTCTTAAGAAAACTTACCTGGACCTGAAGATTTCATCTTTCACTAAAAACATCTTAAAATTTGCTATTATAAGGGCGCTTGTCGTATATAAATATTTTTAGAACAAAACAAATTTATAAAACTGTAGATTGATTTTGTCCTTTTTAGACTGACATCAAACATTCAACGTACATTAATTTATTGCAACCATCATCGTCCCCTCTTCAGATTTTTAAAGATTTTCATAATATTGATCAGTTGTATTCGAATCAAAATATTACTATTTAAATATTTTCTTATTCATTCATAACCGAACCTTCCTCTAACGTGGACTAGAATCCAAACCACGTTGTAGCTAGCATGAGGTTAATGTAGGGTGTTTTTGTTTGAGATGAAGAATCTTTTTATAAATTAAAAAACTCATTTTTATCATTTTAATAGTATTTGTCTAAGATCTTTAAGATAATCATTTTGTTAAAAAACAATTTTTAACCTTAAAATGAAAGGTTAATTTTAGAAGCTTTTTTTCCTTCCAAAAACAAGAAATATAAGTGTAGGAGCTTCAAATTAAAAAAAAATAAAAATAAATTATGATAGTATACAAAGAAACATACATCAACTTAGATTTCGTTTTCTTTCAAAAAAAAACTTCAGATTAAAAAAAAAACTTTTAAGAAAAATCTCTAATTTTTTTAAAACAAAATCTTTTATTTTATAGTTAAAACAGACACACCTAAAATTAATTGAACTTGAATGGTATATAATTTGACTCTTTTAATTCACGAATCAATGAATATATGATACTTAAATTTTCAATTTTATTTTAAAATTTATATAATTACTTTCATAAATTTCAAAAAACATTCAATTTTTCATATTCAACTTATTTTTTCACATACCTTATAATCGACATTTAAATTTTTCAATTAGATAATTATTTTATCTAAACAAAATCACTATTTAATTATATTTTTTTAGGGGATCGCTATTAAATTATAATTTATTAATATAAAAGTTTGACTTTTGAATCATGTGATTTGAGTTAAGGAATTTAACAAAGTTGTTTGCAAACTTATCCAGAGTTGAGTTCAATTCATCTCGACTCATTTTCAGTCTTATTTGCAACTAATTTGACTCAATTTGAACATCTACGACTATACATGTGTTGAAATACCGCAAAGGGTCATGTTGCTTTGTCACTAGATCTCAACAATGCGATAAACAAACAAAACAAAATAAAAAGATGATTAATCAAGAAAAAAAATTAGAAACATATTATCTTATTGAATTTAATAACTAAAAATCATTAAACTATGTATAAAGTAATTCCTAAAATTAACCAATGATAGAATAAAACTAAGGCAATTAAAGACTAAAAACAATAAAATCATGCATATGATGAAAAATCATCACCGTTGCGAATTCGATGAAAAATCACACCAATAACAACTTGATGTCTGGAGCAAGGAATAATTAAGCAACCAAAACAAGTGGGTAACAGTTATAATCACAAACAAAAGTAGAAAACAGCGAGAGAGAACACAAAAGAATTTGTTGACCCAGTTCGGTCCAAATCGACCTAGTATGGGGGAGAGAGCAGCCCCCCGTTTCACTATATGATGAGTAACGTTACAAAAGAGATATCAATGAGTTACAAGAATAAGTCTCCCGCCTAATTCTACCCAAATCCCAGCCTCTTCCCGTAACCAAGAGACTCAATCCTAATAGTGTTTCCCAAGGTGAATCAACCCTCAAACCCTAGTGTTTGTTCCA
>Ga0099826_10003114_pt1 | contig 11108 bp, 9 predicted proteins | sample Mtrugardesep15_FD_76830 | JGI IMG/M metagenome (GOLD analysis project Ga0099826, IMG submission 76830) | Root nodule microbial communities of legume samples collected from California, USA - M. trunc garden sep15 | ecosystem: Host-associated > Plants > Roots > Nodule | place: USA: California...
CGCCTAAATACCACAAATACCCCTGTTACTTGGAGGTTAAGTAACCGTAACCCAAGCCCATAGCAGGCTATAAATACCTCACTTGAGAGCATTCTCAAGGCATCCAATAATCATTCTAAACCCTAGAATTCAATACAACCCTAGTATTCTTTACTCGTACTTTTTTGCAAGTACAATTGGCGCCGTCTGTGGGAACCAGTAAAACTGACCCGGGCCACACCTATCAATCTTTCCCACCCCTTCACGGCCTCATCATCACTGACCTCGCCTTTCTTCTTCACGGCGGCCATCGAGGAATTCATCAAAAGCGGTTGTGTTATCAGATTGGCCGGGAGTCATGTTGGAGAGGTTATGTATGTGGTTGACGATCCTAGCACCTATAATCCAATTCTATATACATGGCATATGCTTCATAATTCTATCAACGTAAGTCCTTAATTGACCTAATATAATTATGCTATAGTATGAATATTTAATTATCCTTCATATACCTATTTCTTTCATCGATTTTGAAATTATCACTTTCAAAACAATTAGCTTACTCTTTGAATAAATTAAAGTATAATATGACCCTTGTTATTATAATTATATTCAAAGTTTATAAAATCGAGTTTGAAACTCAGTTGTTTTCATCTCTATAATAGCATAATCAGTAGCTCTATATTAAAGGCTTAAATTCCAATCTCTTATGATGTTCTATAATTGATAAAGGCATATTCAGTATCGTTGATATACATATATTTGGGATTCACCACATATATTGGGATCTATTGTTATTGTTTATATTAATGTCTCAGTAACTTTTTGTACTTCATATTTCAATAAATAATATAAAATTGTGTTATTGTTTGAGACTTGCTTGTATTGTAGATCATGTGTTTTGAGAATATTGTGTTTTAATTTCATGATTACGTATTTAGATAAGTGGTTTACTTATTATTTACTTTATTATTGTATTTCAAGCGAACTACATTGTTTTATTTTTACAATGAATATTAACTTCTTAAAAATGCACGGGTCAATGGCCTAGTTAAAGATAATTTTCTTCTATTAGGAAAAAAATATATGAGAAAATGCTTCTTGGTGTCTTGGGCCAAATTTCCTGAAAATACTTGTTTGAACTCATGATTTTAATCCGAATAATATCACAAGTAGACAACAATGGAGTGTTCGGTGTGCCGGGATGGATTAAGACATAATATTTTGGTGTGCTAAATTATGAAAGAAATTTATCTAATTTGGTTAAGAATCATCAAGAAGGTTGTAATGCTACTCCTCTATCGAGTTTCATTCATAAAGATTCAAATGAGATTATTGGTTTCTTACTTTCTTTATGAAGAGAATAATAGTTTTAAAGTTGATGATACTAATATTGTTATCGATGAAGTTTATGGCACTAGAACTTCCAATAACACTTTCAAGTTAGCTAATAATGGTATTAATCAACACTTTTGGAAGATTAATTCGAATGTCGAAGGCGCAAAGAGATGAAAGGCACATGGAGAGAAACACCAAGTAAATGTTTATGCTACGTGTATCGTTGATTTTCAGGACCATTTTTAAGATTTTTGTGGCTTAAGACGAACCTACAATTTGGGTCCAAATTAATAAATATATATAAACATTAAACTTGATAAAAAAAAAACTTTGAACTTTTTATTTAATATTCAAATGGTCATACAAAACAATTCCCACTCGATTTTCTAGATGCAAAGTCACTAATAATTGTGTCTACATCAATATTTTTTATCATATCTTTCTCAATACATAAAATAGATGGACCATTCAACTTGTATTGTGACATTGACGATCTCAAGTAATTCTTCAATAATTTTTTTAGAGCATAATACACCCCTAAAAAAATATTTGAGGTCCAAATTTCATACTTTTTTTTGTTGAGGTCTAAGGCGGTCTCCTTCTTCGTTCTACCTCAGATACGGCTCCGTTAATCTTTAAAGTGATTTAGTTTCTCTTGAGATCAAATTCATGCAAACATGTAGCTACAATATGTAATTCAAATGTCAATCATGATGTGTGTTTTGGACAAGGAAAAAAAAGAGTAATGATAGTACCAAAGTTAATCATTGTTACCGATGTTTTCTTTAAGTTTAGAAAGGAAATACTACATTCTTTTCAAAATAAGTGTTGTTTTAGTCAATTGAACATAAATTAAAAAATGAAATGAAATAATCATTAAACATAACACTTTTACTAAACTGCACAAGAAAAAGACAAACTTAAATTGCATTAAAAGTTGTGTGAGAGAAAAATTAGAGTATTTATTGAAGGTAAAGTTGGGAAAAAAAAATTAAAATTGTATTAAAAATATAAAGTGACATTCATTTTAAAACAATTTTTTTAACCAAAATAACACTTATATAAAACAGAGGGAGTATATAAAAAATAAAGAGCACACAAATGGTTATAAAACTCATTCAAAGGGTAGTTCTCATAACACTATAAAATCTGACTTATTTTATTAAGTCAACAACAAAAAACACTTTTTTTTACCAAATTTTTTTTACCTCACTTGTTGTTGTCATTAGACTTAAATATAGATTTTGTACCCATATTTTAAAAAAGAGAAATGATATTTGAACAAATATTTTATTGAATAATTCATAGGACAACCAAAATATATAAAGAAATATAAGTCTTATCACAAAAACCAAAATATCATAAAAATTGTTTGAAAATAATTGTTTAAATATCATTTCTCTTTAAAAAATTCTCAAGTTTGACATTTGATCCTCTTGCACACGTCAGATTTTATTTTTTTAATTTAATAAATCTGATTTATTTTTTTGGGTACAATCTGATATTTTATTTTACTTAAATACAAATATAATTAAAATTTTACAAATAAAAGAGAACAAGAATAATTTTCATTTATCACTACTTGCTTCATTTCCATCACAAGTCACCATTCCCCTTATCAACACAATCCTCATCTCAAACCTTCTTTGCAAAACCCACAAACAAGTGATACAGTAGAAAAAATGGAAAAAATTCAAATTTTCATACCCAATAAATCAATTACTCCATTATCATTCCCCAATAAACCCCCCAAATTTGATTGCATTGCTTCAAAAAGGCTCAATGCAACTTCCAACATTGTCTCAATGACCAAACCTTCAAATCCAAAATCAATTGATACCCAATTGAACCAATTATGCATTAATGGCTCCCTTAGTGAAGCTGTGGCAATTCTTGATTCCCTTGCTGAACAAGGGTGTAGGGTTAAACCCATTACTTATATGAATTTGTTACAGTCATGTATTGATAAAGATTGTATTTTTATTGGTAAGGAATTGCATTCTAGAATTGGGTTGGTTGAAAATGTGAACCCTTTTGTGGAGACTAAGTTGGTTAGTATGTATGCAAAATGTGGGTTGTTGGGTATGGCGCGGAAGGTGTTTGATGAAATGTCTGTGAGGAATTTGTTTACTTGGTCTGCTATGATTGGTGGTTGTTCGAGGAATAAGAGTTGGGGGGAGGTTGTTGGGTTGTTTTATGAAATGATGGGGGATGGTGTTTTGCCTGATGAGTTTTTGCTTCCGAAGGTTTTGCAGGCGTGTGGGAAGTGTAGGGATTTGGAGACTGGGAGGTTGATACATTCGATAGTGATTAGACGCGGAATGCGGTGGTCGAAGCATTTGCGTAATTCGATTATGGCTGTGTATGCTAAGTGCGGGGAGATGGATTGTGCGAAGAAGATTTTTGATTGTACGGATGAGAGGGATATTATTGCGTGGAATGGGATGATATCGGGGTTTTGTCAGAATGGTGAGATTGGACAAGCTCAGAAGTATTTTGATGCTATGCAGAAAGATGGAGTTGAACCTAGTTTGGTAACTTGGAATATTTTGATTTCTTGTTATAATCAGTTAGGGCACTGTGATCTTGCAATTGATTTAATGAGAAAGATGGAGTGGTTTGGTATTGCTCCAGATGTATACACTTGGACTTCGATGATTTCTGGATTTACTCAAAAGGGTAGGATAAGTTATGCTTTAGATTTGTTAAAAGAGATGTTTTTAGCTGGTGTTGAGGCCAATAACATTACAATTGCGAGTGCTGCCTCGGCATGTGCAGCCTTAAAATCAATGAGTATGGGATTAGAAATACATTCCATTGCTGTTAAGATGAATTTGGTTGACAATGTGTTAGTAGGTAATTCACTGATTGACATGTATTCCAAGTGTGGCAATCTCGAAGCTGCTCAGAGCATTTTTGATTTGATGGTAGAGAGAGATGTGTATTCTTGGAACTCAATTATTGGAGGATATTTCCAAGCTGGTTTCTGCGGCAAAGCACATGAACTATTTACGAAAATGCAGGAATCTGATTCACCACCTAATGTTATTACATGGAATGTAATGATCACAGGATGTATGCAGAGTGGTGCCGAGGATCAGGCATTGGATCTTTTTAAAAGCATCGAGAAAGATGGGAAAATTAAGCGAAATGCAGCTTCATGGAATTCTCTAATATCTGGTTTTGTACAAAGTGGACAAAAGGACAAGGCTTTACAGATATTCCGGAACATGCAGTTTTGCCACATACCTCCCAACTCGGTCACAATACTGAGTATCCTTCCTGCATGTGCAAATTTAGTAGCCAGCAAGAAAGTGAAAGAAATCCATTGTTTTGCAGTGCGTAGAATTTTAGTGTCTGAACTTTCCGTATCAAATTTATTAATCGATAGTTATGCCAAGTCAGGAAATTTAATGTACTCGAAAAATATTTTTAATGAATTGTCATGGAAAGATGCTGTCAGTTGGAACTCTATGCTTTCAAGTTATGTTTTACATGGCTGTTCAGAGTCTGCACTTGATCTTTTTTATCAAATGAGGAAGCAAGGGCTTCGACCAAATAGAGGTACTTTTGCAAGTATTCTCTTAGCTTACGGTCATGCTGGGATGGTGGATGAGGGGAAGAGCGTTTTCTCCTGCATAACTAAAGATTACCTGATTAGGCAAGGTATGGAACATTATTCTGCTATGGTCTATTTGCTCAGTCGTTCAGGTAAGCTTGCTGAAGCACTCAACTTTATTCAAAGCATGCCCATCGAACCTAATTCCTCTGTATGGAGTGCCTTGCTGACCGCCTGCAGAATTCATAGAAATTTCGGAATGGCAGTCCTTGCAGGAAAGCGTATGCTTGAGCTTGAACCTGGAAATAATATAACTCGACATTTACTTTCACAGGCATATTCTTTATGTGGGAAGTTCGAGCCAGAGGGAGAAAAGGCTGTCAATAAACCTATTGGTCAATCCTGGATTGAAAAGAATAATGTTGTCCATACTTTTGTTGTTGGTGACCAATCAAACCCGTATTTGGATAAGCTACATTCTTGGCTAAAAAGGGTAGCTGTAAATGTCAAGACACATGTTTTCGACAATGAACTTTACATTGAGGAAGAGGAGAAGGAAAATACTAGTTGTGTACATAGTGAAAAACTTGCATTTGCTTTTGCTTTGATAGATCCTCACAACAAACCTCAAATTTTACGGATAGTAAAAAATTTGAGAATGTGTAGAGATTGCCATGACACAGCCAAATACATATCATTGGCATATGGGTGTGAAATATATTTAAGTGATTCAAATTGCTTACACCATTTCAAAGGTGGCCATTGTTCCTGTAGGGACTATTGGTAGAGCAAATGTTGTGTGAGAGAATCAATGATGTCAGAAATATGTAAATCTGTCTTGAGGTATAGTTGTTCATGACATACACAAACCTTTTGAAGAATTGATGTTTATAAGATTAACCTTTCACGCAACTGAAATTTTTGGCTTCCCTTTTTCATATAATGTATCAGGTTAAACTGTATAGAATTTTATTTGATTATTATTCCAGGATTTTGAAATGCTATCCAGGTGAAAGATTTGCATGTATGTCCTGTTAGCAATTTCCATCAAGAAGATATATTAAAAAAATTAATGAAATCAATCATTGTAATAATTTCAAAGATGCTTATAGAATAATGATGGGAAATATAGTGGAGCTATAAAATATTGGTAGAATCAAAACTGTCCCATGAATAAGCATCATGAATCAAAAGTGTCAGCCACCTTATAAAAGCTGCACCAGGCAGTGAGTGCCTGCAGAAGCAAAAGAGTGAGGGCTCTTGGCTAAATTCTAAAAATGGAATATAGCAGAAGATAGTATATTTGTTCCTTTTCTCCAGTCATTTATATCTTTTACTAAAAATGAGGGAATAGCCTGTGGAAAGGAAATGTTAGCTCCTTGACCATAAAAAGTGCACGAGACTTTCTTAATAAAAGAAAAAAACTGATTTCTGTTTGGAATCTGATTCTCTGACTTTCAATTCTTTCCCTCCATGGTGGAACCAGAATTAGCTTCTTCTAACTGTTTCTTATCATTATATTTTTCTATACAAAGCTCCTTGAAACAAACCAACTTTCTGCTTCCATAAATTCCTCTTAAACCTTCCCCTAGCTACATCATCATTAGCACTTGCACCTGCATTTTTCTTTCTAAGGTCTATCATTCTCTTCCTACAAGCAGAGGATGGTAGTGCACTCTTACGGTATCTTATGTTACATTGCATACATCACCTTATAGGTGATGTTCATTAACTGTCTTTTCTCTTTTTAACACCTTTGCATGATGTTTTGCATTCAGAGTTCTGAGGATTCCATAAAGAAACCTGCATCTGTTGGGCCATGGGGCGGCAATGGAGGGTCCCGTTGGGATGACGGAATATACTCAGGAGTAAGGCAGTTGGTGGTAGTTCACGGAACTGGAATTGACTCCGTCCAGATTGAATATGATAAGAAAGGAAGCTCTGTTTGGTCAGAGAAACACGGTGGAAGTGGAGGAAATAAAACTGACAAGGTAAAGTTTTCATCTTGTACTAAGCTGATCCTGTGACATGAATTTTAACATTAGCACCAAAGTGTCTGAAGGTTTCAATTAAATTATGAGCATATATTAACCAACTATTTTCGACTGCGTTGTAGGTTAAACTTGATTATCCAGACGAGTTCTTAACTTCAGTTCATGGATACTATGGTAGCTTAAACCAATGGGGCCACAACTTGGTTCGGTCACTGAGTTTTGAGAGTAACAAGAAAACTTATGGACCATTTGGTGTCGAGCAAGGCACATATTTTTCAGTACCAATGACTGGGGCCAAGATTGTTGGGTTTCATGGCAGGTGTGGTTGGTACCTAGATGCCATTGGAGTCTATATGAAGTCCTTGAAGCAACCAAATCCAGCCAAAGCGTTGCATCATTCTGATCACGTTAATAACACTAGTGAGAATTTTGGCTATTCAGTGATACAAGGAACTGTGAACCAGAATTATGATATTGTTCTTGCCGTAAGACAGAAAGATCATAAAGATGATTTCGGTAAGCCTATACCAAACAAGATGCCAGGGAAGATTTCTACTATCAAAGAATCTAAAAACATTGAACACAAAGAAAAGGTAAGATATCCTGCAACCTTAGTGGATGATCTCTGTCTTTGAAGTGCTCCTGAAGTTTTTATTTAAATGTAAAAAATCTTGCTTTTACACAAAATGGATCTTAAAATCTATTTATGTTGCAGATAACTCATTCAGAAATTCCACCCGCAAAGGTTGGTGGTGTAGTTACATGCGGTCCTTGGGGTGGCGTTGGTGGATATGCATTTGACGATGGGACCTATAAAGGAATCAGGCAAATCAATTTATCGCGCAATGTTGGAATTGTATGGATTAGAGTTATGTATGATCATGATGGGGATGCCATATGGGGATGCAAACAAGGTGGGACAGGAGGATATAAAAGTGATAAGGTAAACCAAGAGCATACAACCAAACTTCGCTTATTTTACTTAATAATCTAAATAATCACATTGAATTTTTAGCATTTTTTGCATCACTTTGCAGATAGTCTTTGATTTCCCATATGAAGTCTTGACATATATATCGGGATACCATGGACCTTTGATGTACATGGGACCTGCTGTTATAAGATCACTAACTTTCCACACCACAAAAAGGAAGTATGGACCATTTGGAGAAGAACAAGGAACTTATTTCACCACAAAGGGGAAAGAAGGTAAAATCGTCGGCATTCATGGGAGAAAAGGTTTGTTCCTCGATGCTTTTGGTGTACATGTGCTTGAAGGAAAAGTAGTTGTGCCAGTGGCAATGCCTCCGAAGGAAATTATCCCTAGAGAAACAAATATTGGTGAAATAGGCGGTACTCAATGGCCTAACAAACTGGTGCTTGCTAAGCCAACAACAGCTGAAGAGGTATTTCTTTTCATAATAAACTTTTTGAAGATATTGAAGACATTCAAGAATTTGGTTATCTTTATGTTTTAGTTGTCCTTTTCACTATGGTTCCCTCTTTCCCAGGTTTCTTGTGGTGTGGTCAAAGAACCAGCTCCATGTGGACCAGGCCCTTGGGGTGGGGATGGAGGTAGGCCTTGGGATGATGGAGTCTTTTCTGCGATTAAGCAGATTTATTTGACAAAAGTATCAGATGGCATCTGCTCTATTCAAATTGAGTATGATCGAAACAGGCAATCTGTGTGGTCTATAAAACATGGCGGTAATGGAGGAGACACTATGCATAGGGTATGATCATGGGTTTCCACTTCCTTTAAGCACATTCTAGTGTTTCATTCTTGGTTCATTATTTATCCATTGTGATCGAATTAGTTAAATTATATATAGAATTCATCTGAAACTTGATGTGCATGATCATAATATGACGATATTCAACAGTTAGATTGACAAGTTCAATGTCTACATTGAGTTATTTAAGCAGAGTAACTATTGCAAGAGTTACTCCTAGAGTAAGTTGATTCCCACCCAAAATACATACCTATATGTATTTATACATGCGTCATGCGTGCATACGCAGATATGTAAGTATGAAATAATAAGCTAATATGCATTTATGTATGTAGTATGTGACTGTGTATATACTAATACAAAATGTAATTCTTATACTTACTCATGTTTATTATGATGATAGATACAACTGGAGTTTCCGCATGAGGTACTGACTTGTATATCTGGCTATTATGGGTCAATCACAAAGGATGAGAAGCATACAGTCATAAAGTCACTGACATTCCACACCAGCCGCGGTCAGTATGGTCCATATGGTGAGGAAGTAGGGAAATTCTTCACCTCAACCACTACAGAGGGAAAAGTGGTGGGTTTCCATGGGAGAAGTAGCTTGTACTTGGATGCTATTGGGATCCATATGCAACACTGGCTTGGAAGTCAGAAAACTTCAAGGTCCTCCCTTTTCAAGCTATTTTGAGTTTTTGATCCGCAGTGCTTGAACCAAACATCAGTTTGGCATTTGGAGAAGTGCTTGCAAGGAGTTTCGAATTTTAGTGTAATCTGAATAAGCAGAATGTAATCAGGTGAGAGCATGATTACTTGTATACTCTGAATAATAGTTTGGGGAGATTTTCTGATCAACCGCATAGTTTGCTTTACGATCATATGAATAATGTAATTTGTTTGTTGATTTCTTACACCTCAAGGTTTGATACCTTCTCTTTCTCTATAGCTAACAAGTATGACAACAAATATAATCGAAGTGTTTTTCTCAAGCGGTTGATCAAACGAGGTTATAATACTTCACTATAAATAAATTCATGGGAGTTTCTTTTATTCCTCTCAATGATTTCTTTAAAACTGAACAAGTACACTTTCGGACGGGAAACACTTTTTGTCCTGATTTACCCATCATAAGGACAAAAAAATGGTGTTTTTTTCCTTCACTTATTCAAAGTACATGTGCAGGGTAGAAAAAGAAGGTCCCTAAATTCATTTTCTTTTATTAGCAAAAGACCCTAATGCCAATTAATTATAACACCATAGGAAAATATAATCCCAACATAATTAATACAAAGAAACTGAGGACACTCCTTTGGAGGATAATAAAAGACAAACCACAATCTTATAAATCATATAAGTGTTTATGCATAAGGTATTTGCACCCGGAAGAATCGAATTGAGATCTATAGAAGAGCATACTCCAAGGTCCCAAGCCAACACCATTAGACCAACTAAAGTGGATAAAACAGAAATTGAATGAGGTAGTAGGCATTGTTGTAGTTTTAAATGAACTAGAGGAATGGGTGAAGACTGAAGAAGCAATGTAATGTAATGAACTGGGAGCTTGCTCATTTCATATCAATTTTATATTTCCCTTTCTCATCATTTGTGGTTTCCTTTCCTTTATTTGATGGTCTGGGAACTTTTTCACTTTCACTTCCTTTTTTGGACATTCATATATTGTTCAGGCTTGTCATGATTTTCCTTACCTGTATATAATACATTCAATTCCTTCATCAAATCTTACCAAAAATCTACAATATGCTCTTTTATTTCATTGGTAGTTGACACTATATTCTTATTCTTTATGGGAAGACTCCTCCACATCTAATCTAATCCAAATATACTGCAATTTCTGTGAGCTTTATAGCAATTAATCGATCTTTAATTCTTTTGAAATATCAATAAATTTTTTATCTTGAATATGGTAAACCAAATCAAGTATACTTTACACGAGAACTGTAATCCGTTTCTATGGATTTGAATCCTCTCCATTGAAAATTTTCTCAAGTTTTGTCCATTTTCAATCTCCACTATTGAAATACAACAACCATCTTTTATTATAATTTAATTCTCACTTTCTCTCTCATGATTGATGGTTGAGATTCCACATAAAAAAAACTTTAAAGAATTTTCAATGAAGAGAATCTCAATCCGTGTTTCTATATACCTTTGGAAGTGTGAGGTTTTTGACACACACAAATTCGAGCTTTTCAATGTAAGGAGCGTAAATACTTTAAGGGTATAGTTGAAAAATAAATCTCAATTATATCGTATATAGCTGCAATTACAAATAGGATATCAAAAACTGATCTCTTAAAAAGAGAAGCATGGAATGACGTGGAATAATAAATAATACACCTGTTTTAAGGTAAAAACTATACTCCCTCCGTCCTGAAATATAAGCAAAAAAAACTCATTTTCTTTGTCCTAAAATATAAGCAAAAAAGACAAACTTTTCTCCTATTTAATCTTGTTTTTCTAAAAATCATCTTTTTCAAG
>Ga0099826_10003115_pt1 | contig 11105 bp, 2 predicted proteins | sample Mtrugardesep15_FD_76830 | JGI IMG/M metagenome (GOLD analysis project Ga0099826, IMG submission 76830) | Root nodule microbial communities of legume samples collected from California, USA - M. trunc garden sep15 | ecosystem: Host-associated > Plants > Roots > Nodule | place: USA: California...
ACAGCTTTCCTTTTTACGACTGTTTATTTGGTTATTTTGGTTTCCTTTTTAATTATTCCTTATCTCTTTTCAATATTGGTTTTCTTTTTCTGGTTTTCTTGGGTTCTGATTTCAGAAAAGGATATTTTTTTGTTAGGATTATTTTCTGTCATTGTTACATCATGAAAAACTTATGTCAATCACATGAAATATTTTTACATCCAAAGTTGAAAATTATGTACCACGATGAGATTAATAGTTTTTTTCTTTTTGGTTATATGTTATTGTTTTTTTTGAAGAATGGTTATATGTTATTGTTATTTATCATCTAAGTGTAAGCTTCCTTTCAAAAAAAAATCTAAGTGTAAGCTTTGAAATATCAATTTCCACGGTAGAAACACTTGTAGCTTCCAAGTCACATCAGATTACAACCTCGCATTCCACACATACTATAAAACACGCCCGATTTGTTTGTTGGAAGAAGTTTGGTAGCAAATGTTACTTGTTATTGTTAGAATGGAAGTGAAAAAGTCCTTAGTTCAATGGACAAAAAAGTCAAAATTGTTAAGTCGAACATCATGATTAGTTTATTTTTATTTCAATGTGTAAATGCAATTAGTCAAGTTAGGGATTTGAAGTGGAAGTCGATAACATTGAAGTCGAATCAATTCTAACTTTCTACAACTTTTATATACATATTAAAACTTTTTTCGATTTAATAATCACACATGAATAATTTTGATCTAAAATATCCAAACACATTCGTAGAAATCATTTTTACGTAAATGTATCCAAATAAAAACACTTTACATTCAACTCAATCATTTCATTTGGTGGTTTTTTCATTCAATCCATTTGTTCTCCAAAATGTACACTACTAAAACCAAACGTTCAATCCCCTACATTCACACGGTCAGCCGTTCATTAAAGATAGGACAATGATGAACGGTTGAACGTGTGAAAGTAGTTGCAGTTAACAACACAGTCGTCAGATGTCTCCACTACAACCATTGAACCATGGTTGGCCCGCATGAGTCATGAATCTCACACACAGAACATGAACAAGATGATCTACATAGAAAGAAACCTTGATGCCAAAAAGCCAGGCAAAATTATGTTTTTTTTTTCCCCTTCTCTTTCCTTTTCAGTACATGTGTAAATACTAAGTAATAGTAAATAAATATCATTACTCCTAGGAAGTAACCGGTCTCTGCTACGTTCTACGTCAAAATTCTAGCTCAAATCAAATAAAAAAAATTCTTTAACAGAGAATTAAACCAAATCTGCATATCTACAAGCTATTTAATCACTTCATGCTAAGACCAGGATAGACCTGCAGCGGCTTTAGGCTACCGAATCGAAAACCCTTTCCACTCATAACCAGTGCATATAAAACAGCCCTTCATGTGATCCAAGCCATGCACCTAAAGAAGAGTCGTGTGTGTATTGGTTTTCTTCCTCTGCTTTAAATTCTGGGCACAAAATAACACATTCTAACATAAGTTACAAGAAAACCCACCCAGCAAAGGAGAATATATGTAAATAGAAAGAAGAAAGAGCAAAAGCATGTTGTGCTTACTGCTTTTAAATGTTTGATAGCACACAGTAGAGAGAACTGAATCAGAGAACTTATCCTCCAAAAGCAATTCGCCAGACTTGATACTCCATATCCGTAGCTTGCAATCCTCTCCACCTGATATGACTATGTTAGAATTTTCAAACAAAAATGTTGAAGAAATAAAATCACTGAAATAACATCCACCTGACATAACATATCTTTCATCTGGGTCAACACCGAGCTGTATTTGAGTATGGGAATTCACGTGCCCTTCATAAGATTGAACCGCACCCCTCTGGACCATGCGACGGTCGTATAGCCTTATCTAAAAAGGAAAGAACGGGTATTTAAGATGTAATTTATCTCATTATATGAAGCCCGCGATAAATAGCTTCTACAGAGAATTTTAGTAACATCATTTTGGCAGTTCTAGAGAATTACAAGCCGGTAGTTGAGTCAAGCTCAAACCCATATTCTAAGATCCCCGTGGAAATATACACTGAAGTATATAGGATCTATTAGACTTGGTTTGTGCACATTAATTAACTAAAAATTCATTTCAATGTAAATATAAGGAATTCAGAATGAATTCACACAAATGCCTAAACATGAGATTCTGCAGCAAGTTATCAGTATTCTGTGCCATGTAGAAGTGACAAACAATAAATTAAGTAGAAGTTTCCCAAAGAGTAAACTAACCGATCCATCCATGGAGCTTGCCAAGAAGTACTGATCATCAAATTGAAGTGATGCCAAACTAGTATCAAACCCACAAAATAAAAAACAGAAATTGGTCAATCAAAATCAATAAAAGTCTAATCAACTAAGATATAAGTCAAGTAGACAACTTAGAAGGAAAAAGCTTACTAACCTGGATATAGATGAAGGCATCTTAATGGTATGTGAAGGATATATGCTTCCTTGAAGCTGCAAAGTGAGAGGGCATAAGCATATCAACAATAGTTACAGCTAATAATGACAACATTCACAAAGCGAAGCATCGGGCATTGAAGGTTGCAGAATACCATAGAACGGAAAATAACAAGCTCCACCAAAATAAAAAATGTATATTGGGGTTTAAATTTGGATTCACAAAATGCAGAAGAAATTACTTAAGGACATTAAACAGTGAATATTGAACAAAGTGAACAATTTTTATACATTCTGTATCTCTTCCTAATATTTTATTATGGTAAATTTTGATTATTTCTTCAAATCTTCCACCTCTCTAGTCTTTCTAGTCTCTTTCATTCTTAATTTAAAAAAATGAAGAAAATACCTTGAACCAATCTTTTTTAGAACTTCCAACTTTCTTATCTGAAGATACATACGATATCCTATGCTCAGTAAGTCTACTAGAAAGCAATCTTTTCTCTCGAAAATCTACCGAGACAACTGCCCCATTTCTGAGTCCACATAAAATCACATTTCCCTGCAACAAGAGTAAATAATTTAAATAAAATCTTTCAAGTGTCACAACATCAAAGCATTTATCATAAGAAATCACATGGTTTTGTTAGAAAGCTGAAACCATAAAAAATGATAGAAACCAACAAATATCACATTTCATTTTACGAAGGAATAAATTGCATTAAAGAGAGGAAGGAAATATGGAATAAAAGTAAGCAGGAAGAAGGATATTTATAAAGAAATATAAAAAAATAAAAAACTATGAGAAATAAATATGACCATCAATGGAAGAAATTCCCATGTCTCTCAGTCTCAGGAAGTGTTGAAAATTCTTCCTTGAAAAAAAAAATCGAGTTCTGCACCAGAGAATCCATGGAAAGATCCCATTTCTAAGGACAAAGAAGCACATTGAAAAATACAATTGACTACATGCCAGAATACACTAATTAACCTCAAAAAAATTAAGTTTTTCAGAACTTATATTCACATTCATGAAATGGATAGGAGAGTGTTGCTTCAAAACTGTCGAAAAATAGAGAGGAAAGTTTTTGTGCGAATTGTGTGGGGGCTCAGATTGAGTGATAGAGGTTTAAGGGAGGCAGCATGCAAAGGCTGCGGCGTGAATCATAAAACTAAATTGAATCATTCTCTTTATATTTTTGAAGTAAATTTCATTTAATGTGATACTCCAAGAAACAAATGTATGTCTCCATGTTCCTAACTGAGAAATAAGACCAGGAAAAAATATGTGCATACGACTCATCTTATGTAAACCTCTGAATGGAAAATTATTGTGGGTCCTCATCCTTAACACAAACATTATCTAACTACAAAAACAGAGTCCTTTTTTAGTTTTTTACATCCAACAACAACAACCACCAAACTTTATCCCACTAGAAGCGATTGGGTACTTCCAGCACAGTTTTCCGTTGAACCTTGTTATAATCTTTTCTAAATTGTCATTAGCAGTTAAATGATTCTGTCTATTTGTCTTTTGTAGTAAATTTAATAGCAATTTCAGTTCATATTCATTAATCGCACTCAATAAAAATTTCCATGAAGACACGATTAAAATGTACATCGAAGAATAATAATAGGTTAATGAAGATGTACCAGGCAATATTTTTACCAGGGTTAACTTACTGAATCAACAATCTGTTGTGCAAAAACATCACTTTTACAACGTAAAAACCATGATCTTGTCCCAGTTTGAAGATCTACCGAAGCACCTCCCTGATTAGTACCTGAGAAAGATATAGAGAAACATAAGTGAATATCTAGCAAAAGATTAGATATAAAATTAACAGCGGATATTTCTTAAGCAAAAGGGTATATATTGCAGTTGTCATCTTTAGGAACTATCAAATTCTAACGGTGCATTTTTCACTATATTAGCTTGATAAAAGAAAAAGCAGACATAAAACAGAAGCGAAACAAATCATTCACAACCTTATTTATAAAGACCAAACTAGATCACTCTATGTAGAACTTTACAAAGCCGAAGCTCAGCCGTAAAGAGATTTAATTGTTGGAGAACTGGAACAGTATTTTCCAGATGAATAAGGTGGAAAATGCTAAAATATGATGAATTGTTGAATCTGTGCAGTGAACTGAAACATACATTGTATCTAAATTCTAGAATCCGTGCTAAACCATTAAGAAAAGTATGCATATTATTGCCTAAAATGAATATCTCTTAATCAAAACTCAACTGGATTGGAAATTTGGAACCTATACAGGGAAGGGAAGTGCTAATAAGTGAACATGAGAAATACTATATTAGCATGGCAATGAATTAACTCTAACTGTTAGGTCAAAATTATGAACAAAATGACATTTGGCTGTCTCTGAATTTAATATAGGGAAAGAGGGAAGAAAGAGAAAGGAGAGCAATGCATAACTTACCAATTATAGCCCGATGTCTATTATAATCGTATTCAGCTGTCCAAAGGGTACTATTGAAAGACGTTATTTCCTCTAGTCTGCTCCATGTGTTCAATATTCCTGGTCCAAGATCTATTGGATCGACAAGACTGATGGTATAAACAGATCCACCAGATGTTTCTGATCCCAGAGTAGTAAATCTATTTTGTATGTTAAGATCTTTAACTTCATGTTCAACTTTATCCAAAATATGCGGAATTGGATGTCCCAATATCCATAGTAGATAGGATTATACAAAAAATGCTATATTATTACAATTAAAAGTGAGAAGTGCTAATCTTGCAATTTAATCTTTGTAATGCATGCATAATTGAATGTTTATATTTAGGTAGTGCTTACGGGGTGATAACAAAATCTAAACCCTAAATAAATGAATGAAAAATTAATTAAAGGATACAATACATTTCCAACAATTGAACTGTCATCCGCAGCACGAGGGGATACATTTGGACCCAATCTTATACAAGATATTCTGGAGGACATAATCAGTGAAGCTCCATTAGGTCTGAAAAGCGGCCCTGGCACTTCGTTTTGCCCATCAGTTTTCCCTTTAATACGACTCTTCACACAATCAGGCATCCACTTTACCCCATCATCGAAATTTTGCCCAATCCTTCCAACTTCAGAAAAACTGTGTGTACCAAACTTCACAAGGAACAACTAGTAAATAGTAATCAACATTGTGAATCAAAGTTCACCAGAATCAATTAAAAAGTAAAAACGTTTTTATGTTCAACAGTTCAAGTCCAACCAATGTGATCTAACTAATCAATATGCACGATCATCAAAGTACTCAACATTTGGAGGTATATCGGCATTTGCTGTCACTTTAGAGTTCTATGATAATGTTGGAAAAAGAAGAACAATGCAAAATGTAAACTTATAGTGAATAATTTAATGTCAAGTGAAAATATCCCAACTGAATGATTAATACGGAACATATTAACTGTCAATGGCATCATTAGTAAGGCAGTTGATCAACTTAAAAGCTACAAAACCATCTCTTGATATTCTTTATGCAATGAAAGGGTATCTAATTCCTTTTTCCCTAGGATAATAACTGAAGATCATATATTCCTTATTGTATTGAGTTTCTCTGCTATCAGCTCAGACAAGTATATTTTTAACTTGGGAGGGTGTATCTCAAATAATAAGCACAGATGCTTTTAAGCAATGGAATGAATTTGTTATTTTGTACATTTTGACAAGATAATTGTTATAATATTATTAAAATATCTTATAATATCTTGATAATATGTTAGACCACCTAAGATTATCTAGTAGTGTTAGTTTCTATATTTATTTTTTGTTATCAAAAACAGTTAAGGTAAGTTGGATCCCAGTAACTAATCAGCGTTAGAGCAGGCCTCAAGGCTCAAAAAAGCACAACGAAGTCCTCACATTGGCGGTGGGAGTTGAATCCACGCCCTTGCGGCTTGCCAACTGGACCAAGATGACACAATTTTTATGTTAAATAAATCACAGTAGTTCTTACAACACAAGATGACACAAATCCGAAAACCTATACCATTACTAGCTTATGCTGCCAGCATAAGATCTAATACTTGAGGCGCTTCTTTGCAAAATTAGTCTTCTTTCAAGAAGCGTAAAGCAGGGGCAAACTGGCTCAAAGGTTAACAGGGCAGAGGGACAAAAATGTAAAGTGTTGAGGAAAATGTAAACCATTTCCGAGGCTCTATCAAAACACAATACCATTTCAGAATCTAAAAAAGGCACCGGTTCACGGAGGTTCATAATAACCGTTCACACATATCATTCTATCAATAATAAAATCACAATCTGAAAACTCAATTATCAAAATCCAAGAATTGTTAATGTTCATATACGACACAATTCAATGGTTAGATTAGATATTCTCTCAAATGTCCTAGAATGCAAGCAAATACAAATGCAAACGGAAAAAAAAATTACAAATTACCTCAGCGAGCCATTTATGCTGCCATTCAATAAAATATCGGTTCGAAATCTACCCTCTGCTGTCTGCACATCAACATTTAAGTGTTCCAAAGCACTAATACCAACCCTATTGGTTCCCTGATACTTCCAAACCTGCAAACCCAATCTTACATTAGACTCAACTCAAACACAACAATCACATTATCAAAATAAACAGAACCAAAATAGTCTAAGAAATTAACATACGGCAGGCTGAGATGTATGTATTTTCCGGAATTCCTCAGTGAAGTTACACTTGCAATAGTGTGAGGCATTGACATGACGACCATCTAACTCCCTAATCTGAAGCAGCTTAGACGCTCTGTTTCCAAGCTTCCTACAAGAACTCCTATTCTTTTCCTGTAACTAAAATCAATCAAACTTCAGAATTCAATTCAATGGCTTATGTAAAAATTGAAAAGGCCAACACGGAAATATTCATGCATTATACACTACGAGTGGGGATCAACTTATTCTAGGAGTAACTGTTGTTATAATTACTCCTCTAAATAAATCACTATACGCATTGAATTTCATTAATCCAATTGTTGAACATGTCAATATTATATTAATCATCATGCACACCAAACTTCAGAAAAAACATTACAGTCTAGCTATTTTTGGCAAACAATATAGGATAGCGGATAAAATAGCTGATAGCATATAAGCCAACTGATTGAATTTTAATTGTTTCGTAAAATCAACAGTTGAACTAGCTGATAAATATAAAATGACATAAAAAGATAGTTTTAAATATATCTCAATTTTTGAGTAAAGACAAGGATGGTATAAACGACAGAAAAAAAATTATATGCTATAAATTATATGCTCAAACGCTACTTAAAGTAGCATCTAAAAAAACTATAAGCTTCTAAAAAAACGTTCTAAGCTCGTAAGAGAATGACTTACCAAACAGTTATACGATTTTATACACTATAAGTTAAGCGCCAAAAAGTAGCATTTTGGCCTTGCCAAACAGAGCCCTGATCTTATCTTATAGTCAATATTAATCGCCAAAAAGTATAATTTTGGCCTTGCCAAACAGAGCCCTAATCTTATCTTATTATAGTCAATATTCACTCGTATTCTAACACAATAAAATATATATGCATTCATTTGAAGCTATTTGATGAAGTATGAAACAGTTTTGAATTTCATCAAAACTTACGGAGTTAATAAATTTAATATGAATTTCTAATTTGACGGTTAGATTATTGAAATTCAATAACTATAGTGATTTCTAAATCAAACTAACTACATCAAAGTTACTCATGGAGTAAATAGATCTTCACTCATACATTGTCAATGTAAATCAATTTTACACTAACATCCAACGAAAACTCATCATTTTGCCACATCACCCGCTTTTGCAACTGAAATTTAAAATTAACTGTATGACGTAAAAAAACATTTTTTTGCTGTAAAACTATTTTACACTGTCAGCGTACACACCCATTTTTTCTTTATTTGTTATTGGCCTAATGACCAACACATACTCAAATAAACGCACGGGGTGGTGACCAGGGAATCCACATAAAATGTCGTCACAACCAAATCATCACGTCGTAACAACGATAATCATTGTATGCCTACTAAACTTTGTATAGAATATAATAGAATGATAATAAAATACCTGAGAGGAAGAGGGTTGGGAAGGCTTTGAAGTAATGGTTTTGGTTTTTGAAGAAGAAGAGCCAGGAATGGGACCTTTGATGGGGAAATACCTGTTCTTCTCTGGGTCAAAGTAGAACCCTGGAAGTTCTGCCACAAAAAAAAAAAAAATCAATTAGCATTAATCATTGTTAATTAAACATTATTAGGAAAACGAAAACAAACAAAAGTTTTGTAGATATGTGTATGGAACAAATTGTAAATTGTTTCACCTCGTGCTGGTGGCATGTTCTTGATGCTTCGAAACCAGAGAGAAACGAACGACCTAAGAGGTTTGTGGTTTGTGGGACTGTGGAAAATGTTAACGATCTTATGCGGCGGAATCAGTATTTGTTTGCAATTTATACCTTGTCATTTTTTTTTTAGAGAAAAAATTATTGATTTTTAATTTGAAGTTATTTGCATTATTTTAGTTTTTTTTTTTTAAATATTTTTTTGTCAATTAACCTAGTGAATAATGGAGAAAAGGAAAACTCAAGGTTCATCCTCGACTCGTGTATATCAATGGGGTTACCAATAGACTTACAAGACTATTTTCATAATTTTTATAACTGTAATTATAATTTTAGAATGTCTATTTTTTCTCATTAAATAAATAAATAATTTCATTGTTATTTTTTAGAAATTTTGTCTTTCTGTTTAATTGTCAAAGATATATTGTAGAAAATATATAGTAATTTTAGCATAAACTAGAGGAAATATATAGAGACTAATGTGTATCTATATCTATTTTTTTTATAAAGTTTAATTGTATATCTATTTCATCGAACATGGTTATAAATTTTTATGATACTTGTTTTTACAAGTGAATTGTATATTAAATCAAAGAATTAACGTGCCAACAACAAACTTTGTTTTTGCAGAAGAACCGGTGGAAATGATTTATATATATGTTGGTGACGCCTCCTCGAAAATTCCTTTCGCTTAAATTGACGATACTCGGAGGGGGGTTGGTCCCTATGTAAGAGAATATGAGATAGTTTTCAAGGAAAAGAGATTTGGGATCCCCTTTTCCTACATCGTGAAGAACGTTTTTTAGTATTTTAATCTCACACCTTCTCAACTTCAATCAAACTTGATGGCGTTCGTGAGGGCTTTCAAGATAGTATGCCTCCATATGGAACGCTTCCAAACTAGTGTATCTTCTTCAAGATATTTTATTTGCAAAGGTCGACTGATATCTAAGGCAACGTCAGTTGAGTTTCTCTGAAATAGCCTACAAAAATCTTTGATATGCTCGCGGTTTCAAGAATAAGTATTATCTGATTTGTCCTTAGAAGATGGTTGCGACTTCAACTCTAATGGTGACAAGGACAATCCAAGATGATGTCGGGGTTGTGACTACTAACAATGTCTTCGCACCAGTTACCAAGCAAGTGCTTCAGTTCCCTTTATACTAGATTGAGGATCATTGCAAGCATAGGACCAAAGAGTATACTTTTTCTACGGACAACTTGACGACCCGTGAGATAGAAGATTGCACAAGTATGCTTTCTTATGTGGATACTTGTTTACTCTTACGGGCAAAGTTGAAATTGTTCTTCTTGATGAAAATAATAGGGTTGTGACCAAAACTTGCTTACATTGACACCTTTAGGTTAGTTAAGAGTCAATATGATGAAGAGGTGAAACATATTTTCAGTAAGTTGTATCCTCTTGGTTTTGATTTTGATCTTGCATTTGTTGTAATTTTCACATGTCTTTGACTTTGATTCTTCCTTTGTTGCAGGTAAAATGTCTGGCTTCCAAGAAAATATGGTGAAATTGAACCAACATAAGAAAATTGCTAAGGGGAAGCTCACGACTTCAAAGAAGCATTTGAAAACATTTTACCATATCATGTAGTCATTTATACGAGAAGTGGACCTTATTCATCATAACAAGCAGAGGGGAAAACAATTGTTATTAAATGTTGGCATTTGAAAACTACAATTTGGATATTGTACTTTCTCATATCATGTAGTCTTAAACAAATTCACATGAACTAATATGTACATGCCTATTTATTTATCTTGCTTCTAAATATGAACCAATACGCCAATTTATTTTTCCAAAACTGATTGATGTACATTATTATTGAATCTGAAATACACATTAAGACTAATCACTGGCTGCAGTGGTCTTTTCTTCTGCTGGAATGTACGAGTACATACACTGCATATTATTAGCTACAACATCTGAGAAAGGAACCTCTGATTTCATTTGGTGTCTGAAGCAACAGAGCTGTTGCTAAAAAAGATGCAACGAAGGTAACGAATACCATGTAGCGTCCCTTTGAATACTTGCAAGAGATATCATATGAGAGGTATTAGCCATTATTTATTGTATCTTTTAGAGCCCGTTTGGTGCACATGATATGATATGAAAATGGATAAGGATAGGAAATGATATAAACAAGATAAACATCAATCATATCACATGTTTGATATACACATGATAACAAACATAATATCATATATATCACAATTAAATGACAAAATTATCACTGCAATTAATTACGTATATTTTAACCTCTTTTAATTAAATATAATTAAATTATCATTAATTATGAATCATCTTCTTCCTTTGTTTTAGGGCTGCCGTCTTC
>Ga0099826_10003116_pt1 | contig 11105 bp, 5 predicted proteins | sample Mtrugardesep15_FD_76830 | JGI IMG/M metagenome (GOLD analysis project Ga0099826, IMG submission 76830) | Root nodule microbial communities of legume samples collected from California, USA - M. trunc garden sep15 | ecosystem: Host-associated > Plants > Roots > Nodule | place: USA: California...
CATGTTTTTACTATAGCTCTACCCATGAACGCAAATTCGCAGTCACTCATATTTGTTTAAACAAGAAATGTTAGGGCCCGTTTACTGTGACAACATTGATTATTTTCATTTCCTAAAATTTGTATTAGTTTTACTCGTTAACAAGCAAGTCATTTTCATTGTTTCTGGAAATGCAAGAAAATTGTTCCAAAGTAAATGGGCCCTTGAATATTCGCAATTTGAGTTGCTGTAAGCAATTTGTGAACTTGTTACAGGAAACTCGACAGAAATAACCTGGAGAAATTATTGAGTCCTGATGTTTATATACCACAGTAATATTTTTACTCTTTTGATGTAGGTGGGTTGATAATCATTTGGTACATGTTCTGTCACCTAATATATACCGAAATACCTCCGAAGCTCTTGAGTCCTTTGACTATATCACGTCCAATGGTAAGTTGCATAAGTCTTTGCTATGGTTTTATACTACCTCCATTCATAGGAGACAGTTCATTTATGAGGTTCATTGAATAACTGATGTATCTGATCTATATTATAGACCATATACATCAATTATCCAATGAACCTAAAAAGTGAATTGTCTCTTATAATAAGGAACGGAGGTAGTAAGTATTTTTGTTGTTGTTTAGTTGAGCGTTTGGTTTTTTATATTTCTTTTCACCAAGTTCTCTGCTATATGAAGTTGACTCTAATATCTCAATAAGCATGCATTGGAACAGTGTCATTTACAAGAGTCAAGAAATGAACATTATTTCTACTGACATCATAAAATTCTTTGTTGTTTGGGAACTTTTGGGCATTTTATTGATGGTTAACATTTTCCTATATGTTTTATTATCGCTCGATCTGTGTTAGGGAAATTTCTCGGGCAACATTACCACTACATGGTTTTTTTCCTCTCTTTTTTCCCCTCATATGCACATACAGATATATGTGGACTTGTGTAATTGCTTATTGTTTTTTCTGCTTTCATGCCATGTATATCTATACCACCTTACATGTAAATGCTGAATGTATTTCATTTGACTTTCGTTATTTGAACTTCTTTCTTTGGCCATGCTATATTTTTTCAAATGGGGTAATGTGTGTTAAATGGATAATTTATTCCCTTTTTATTGTTATTTAGGCAATTTTAGCTATATGGAAAAAATTTCGGTGAAGTATGCTGGAGCTGCAGCTATGTATTTTGTGTCCAAGAAGCTAAAGAAGAAATATAACATTACCGATGAGCGTGCTGCTCTCTATGAGGCAGCAGAAACATGGGTAGATGCTCTGAATGGCCGCGAGTTTCTTGGTATGTGTTCCCCCTCTTTATTAAGAAGACTTATATATGCAAGAGCATGCACACTTCTGAAACTGAAGCTTGAGATAACTTAAAATGCTTTGATATTTTAATTTTCCCTTTTGTTGATATTTTCCAAGCAAATCAGTATCAGACAAATTATGGGTTCAGATATCTTTTGCATGTCAAAATATTGGTCTTGAAGTTTCCATTTGTATTACCTAATTAGTTTTGATTTTGTAATGATGGGAACTTTATAATATTTGCACTGCAGTCATTCATTTGATTTATTTAAACCTTAAAAGAGTATTCATAATTAACAATGTGCACCTAAACCATTCAAAATAAGTACTTATGGTATATTTGTGAGGTCAGCCATAAAAAAAGTTTCAGATGTTTCTTCAGTTTACTACAATTTTCTAAGTGTTATTGTAATGAATAATCATTTTGCATTCTTTTGACTTTATATAATGACTACTTTGTTGTCTTTTCAGGAGGGTCTAAGCCTAACTTCGCCGACCTGGCTGTCTTTGGAGTTCTAAGACCCATACGCTATTTGAGGTCTGGTAAAGATATGGTGGAGCACACACGTATTGGTGAGTGGTACACAAGAATGGAGACCGTTGTGGGAGAGCCATCCAGGATTAAAGCCTAAAACTAGGTTATTATTGAGTCCAAACTCCATCGATATATATTTTTTTGCATCAATTTTATTCTACACTCTTTGGGTTTTGCCTTCAGTTGTTGGAAGGAAACACATTTCGGTTTCTAAGTTAACAACCTATTTGGCTATTTAGAAAGATACTACCATGTGGTGGTTATGGGAGTTAAATATAGGCAAAGTTTAGCTGATCAATTGATTCTTTACAAAAATGGTTTAATTCATGTTGCAGCTACCTATTGTAAAGATTAAAGAGATCTTTGAGCTGTAACCAAGAATAAAGGCAATATCTGATGTGCCTGTGATGTTTAAAACACTGGGTTTTATCAAATTAATACATATAAGCACTTGGTTGAGTTAAATATGGAGAAATTGGTTTTTCTTGTAGTCTCATCCAATGGCCTCGAGAGAAATTGATACCAACAGAGAATATTTTTGTCAAAGGTTGTGATTCATTTATGATGAATTTTATATGTACTTCTTAACCATCGATGATTTTAAGACGATTTGAAAGTCTTCTTCTAAATCACAACCTTTTATTTATTGATTAAATAACTGTTATTGATCAAATAATGATGTTTTATAAAAGTCCATAAACCCTTGTAACATATCAAATGATTTTAGATTTTTGTAAAGATTACATGAATGATATATATGATATACAATTACAATTCAATGGTCAAATTTGAAAAATATGTATCGAGTAAAACAATATTGGGCGGTGTAACATTATATGAGAGAAGAAAGTTGCTTAAAAAATTATCACAAATTATATGAGAGAAGAAAGTTGCTCAAAAAATTATCACAAATTAATTGTACAAATATCTTTGTACTTAAATAAAAGTAAGGTTCGTAGAGGAAAGTATGCAATTATATAGGAAAGTGTGCAATTATATTTGTTTAAGGGTCATGCTAACCGGTGTCTCTGGGGCACCGTTTATGTTTAAGAAAGCAAACAAAAAAAGTTTTAAATTAAAAATAACAATTTCTAGACTTTTGAGGAATTGAATGCACAACTTCTAATACAATAATATTATATTTGTTTCCTTAACCGATATTCCTATAACACTTGTTAACATTTTCCTTTGTTTAATGATTGATCATCGCACCGTCGATGTCTTATGTAACGCCTCGATATTTTATACATTTTAAATAAATATTTTGATTTGTCATTTAGTTGTTCAACAATTTATTTTATGTGCGAAAAATTTAAGAAAATCGTAACAATTCCCTACTTTGGTTAAATTTTAGAATTTGACTTCTAGAAGTCCTAGCTCAACTCACAAATGCCGAAATTGCAAGGCTGGACGTCGTGGCCCGGGTTCGAACCCGAAACCTCATAGTTGTGTGTGAATTTAATTTCAGTGGTTTACCACTACATCTAAGACCAATTTTTTTTTAGAATTTGACTCCATCTATTTCATTTTTATTAATAAATTTGGTGTGACAAAAATATGATAATTATATCTTGCGTAATTTCTTTTTATTCTAGTCCTCTATTGTTGCATTTTTATTTGTGATATATTTTTTGTATATATGAAATAGTCTTAGTCTTCTATTTCTATGTTGACATGGTCATGCATATAGTACACGTTATTTTTTTTTTGAGGGAATATAGTACACGTTATGTGGCAGCCTAATCGCCCAATTAAACGTGTTACATATTGAGAGAAACAATAGATAACAAACTTATGTTCACCCATGTTCTTTTATCGTGAGTATAATGCTAGTTATTAGAGATTTTAGTTGCCGGATCAACGTGCATATTCCTCCTTCTATATGCCACTTTGTTGCCTTAAATTGTGGAGTCAAGGAGGTAGTTATTTGGCTCCTAAAAGCAAGCACACATCAGCTACATATTCCAATTATCTCACAATCAGTTGGCTTCTCTTAACTTTTGGCATCCATTTAACTTTCATGTAGACAAACCTTCATTTTCCAAACCCTAAAAATTCCATTATTACTTTTAATCCTCGTCCACTCTAATTTAGTTCTTCTAATAATATATGATCATTATTTCTCTCCTTGGTTTCTCGACATTACAAGTTTCCCAACCATATTCATTCTCAAGTTACACAATTATCACACCAATCCCATATTACATAATGAACCGTTTACCATTTTCCTTTCATGCTCAAATTTTGGGAATCACGGCAGCTCCTTTTGAGTTCACATCATAATAGTATGTTAATCATCCTATCACCTTGCCTTGTTTTGTTCAACCAAAAACCAAGTATAGACTTAACGGAGCAAAGATCGATGTGCAAGCGTCAATGGTAAGGGCTTTTTCCATATGACCATACTAAGTAACAGGGATATGTTATGAATTAGAAGTAGAAATTCTTGTCTTTTGAAAAAAAAAAATAATTAAAATATTTGTTTACGCAGTAATATTATTATTATTTTTTTATAAAAGTGATTATTTTAATTAAGTTTTATATATGATATGTGTTTATGAGGATTTGATGTGAAATGATATATCTCATTTTATTTCATTATGCTTTATATGTTGTGATTTTAGATAAAGAAATGTTAGATTTTTGATAAATTAGAGAAAGGAAAAAAATGGAAATGTGACTTTTATGAAAAGGATATAAATTTTAGAAATAATCTTACAATACTCAAAGTTATTCTTAAATAAATTATTAGAAGTCTAAATTTGTAGTATATGAGTGACTAATTATTTTTTTAGAGCAAACATACTATAGTCTTATTATTTTCATTTACGGTCATTCTGATCATACTTCAGGAGCCATTTTTTATAGGATTTGGCAGCTAGATAGTCACATAACTATATTTATTGATATTATGTTTTCCTATTTTGAATGCGTGTGCAACTAAGTTTGATGGATATTAAAATTGGGGTTTGCTTATTATTATTCATGAAAATATGTGTGTATGTCATATGAACCAACAGAATGAATGTTTGATTCTCTTTTGTGGTGGGTATATGTTTATGGCTGTTTAACATCAATTTGAAACTGTTATGGAACTGAAATAAGCTTTTTATGAAAGATTTCTTTTGTCATGTGCATGATAATGTATTTATTATTTTCTGTTGTAATGACATGCACATGCAAAGCGGAGATTGCATTCATTATCATGACATGCATATGCAATTCTGTGTGGTGTCTTGATGGCGGGTTAAATTATGTGTGATGCTTATTATTTATAGATCATATAGATATAAGAGCATAATTGCATCGAGTCTATCAAATATTTGTGATTAAATGACTGAGATTAAATGTGTGAGTTTCTCTTATTCTTCTTCCTTGCAAGGTATTATTGTGTTGCATATTGATAATTTGACTCAATGAAATTTAACTCTGTTTAGCCACTGCCACCGTGAGTTTCTCCTTAGGAATTGGTTTCAATTTGTGTATAGTAATCTTAATATTGTATCAAAAATAAGAATTTGAGGATGAATCAATTGATTTTGTTATTGAACTCAAATTCTATTAATTATTGCATTGTAGGAATTCTCTTTGCTTATTCTTTTGGTGCTTTTGATTGAATATGCGCGGGCTTTGGGATATAGTGTTTTTCACCTTTGGTACCGATGGTTTTATATCCATAGAAAATAAAATGTTGAAATAAAAATTTGAATTGGGATATAGTTGCTTTTTTTGAAAATGTGGTTCGATTTTGACTCAATTTTGTTGTTTTGTTGTGTTCGTTGGTTGTGATGCCTTCTCTCCCTATTTATGTTCACAAATAATCATCAGAAGCTCAAGCGGAGATCAAAGCCCGAAAACTTTGAATGACTTAGAGAAAAGACAGTTGAAGAGGTCACCTCTGATTTTCAGTTTCTCTATATTCAATTAATTTCGAACTTTTAAAATTATCACGTCATTAGTGTTCAAATTATTATGCAAACCTTATTTCTTATTAATTTTTGGCTTCTTATATCTATTGTAGGGTGTGGCTGCTGATAGTTTCAACGGTGTAAACCAGCACTCTTAAAGGTTTGTCTGTAGATGAATGTGTATATTTAGATATATAGCTTTTGAACAGGTTACTAGGTTATTTGGACCAGCTATATTTGAAGCTGAAAAATTGATGGATTTGTTCTTAGGAAGTGACGTTAACACAGTGATGTAACCTCAAAACTCACTATGGCAATAAAAAACTCAGGTATTTCTCATGGATTTGACTCTTCTTTATTTCACTTCATGTTCATTATAAAGTATTCAACTTTTTCAAGCATTTTTGCTCGGGTCATTATATGTGTCTTAAGAGTAGTTTTTTTTGTTGAAAGGTGATATTGGTTGCCTCTCTTAGAGAGTTCATTAAAGCTATCACACTCTTATTCAAAGAAGTAGTTTGATGTCAAAACCTTTATCTAAATTCTGCACTTGTGGGTGACAACATGAAATAGTCATCAACACAATGTCAATTATTCAATCAAACATGCTGAAATAATTGATGCTCAGCAAAAACAACTAAAGTTATATTAGTGCATAATTGCATCTAATGCTTTAGATGCTCTATTATGAGATTAGATTGCACTACACACTTCAATTATATTTTCTTGCACAAGGAAAATGTTTTGATGAAATATTCTTTCTTAAGGTTGACTCAATTTCTATATCATTTTTAGAAAATCATATAAAGAGTCTTGTGGTAACTTCAACCAACGTAATTATCACTACGACAAATCAGTATAGATCACATCTAACAAAACCAACAAAAAAACTAAACCGAGACATGAAATTAAAAAAGCTTCCAAATTAAACCATTCAAGTAAATCTGTCTATGCTGGATTGCCAAATCAAACCATTCAAATAAAATTGTCTACATTTATTAAAAAAAATAAAATTGTCTAGATTGAAATGTCAAATTAAAACATTCAAATAAATTTGTACATGCTGAAGTGCCGAATTAAACCAAAGTCATGTAATACAATCATTGGTTGACAAGTAAATTCCTCCTTCTTTTTTTTTTGTAGATCCATCCACCATTTGACAATTGAATCTTTTTTTCTTCCACATCCTTCCGATGTTCACATGCTTTTTCAGCGATTTTTTCCATCTTTGTATTTTAAATACTATGTACCAAATCAATGTCAAGTTTTACCCTTGCATCTAGACAAACCTTATAATAGAACACACATTAAAATGTGAGGTTAAATATAACAACTATTCCACAACTTATATAAACAAATCATGTTGCACCAAGTGTTTCCTAATAAAAAAAGTTAACAAAAAAAGTAATAAACCTTAAAGCTGCAAGCCAATAAAATATAATTTATTATGAATTATAAATTTATCTGAAGTAGACAAAAAAAAAATATTCATAAGGTGTTTCCTTCTACACAATCGTAGTCATTTTTTCTGCCACATTCTTTCATCCAAGTTGCAACCCAGACTCCATAGTCGTTAATGTAAATCAAGAATAGAAATGAGAAGACTAGTAGTAGATTTATTCACCATAATGTAAGAAGACTAAGTGAATGAAACTTAAGATTCATATCTCGGACTTATGATTCCTCTGGAGATAATGTGCTTCTGTAACTTGATTCAGCAATCATAAAATGAATCCTCTATAAACATTTTCTCCAAAAATAATGATTGTATAGTAATGTTAACTTTAGTATATGTTAGAAAAGGGAAGGGAAAATTGAAAAATAATGAGATATATATACCAATCTCAAGACATCTCTTGTCTAAGCAACTTTCTTTCATCACATGGTGCTGAATCAAATACATCTTTCTTTCACTAAAATCAACAACCACGAGATACCAATGCACACCTTGATCATTCATAGGAATGAAAATCTGCAAAAGTTGGTAAAAAAAAACTTTTATGAAACTGATGTATTTAATTATGGAAGAAACTAGCTGAAAATGGTATAGCATGCATACTTTAGTATTGAGTACATCTCATAAATCACACATTTCGAATGTACTCAATTCTTCTCATGAAGTCATTAGGATAAAACTCCATTACAGCCTTAGGATTGTGCATCCAATCAAGTGCATATTGCTTTCATGTGAAACAAATAAAGTTTCTTGTGAATGAAATAAAAGACTTTCACAAATTTTGTAATTATAGTAAAATGAAGCATAATATATGTAGAGTATGTACCGCAAACTTTGTTGGTAGGTACCGCAGAGAGGTGTTCTGTCATATATTTTTTGGTGTTAGTTTACAACACACTATATTTTTAGGTGCTCTATTAAAGTTAACTAAATATAAAATACCATTATGCAATTTATAACTGACCTCTTAGTCAACTGGACAATTAGGCATCATAGTCTCAAGGGTTTTTCGATATCCCACGACCCCAAGTTCACTTTTTGCCAGTATTTCCTCCATGTGAAAGTGTTAGTAACACATGTTGACGATGAAAATAAATAGTTGTATGAATTTTATTAAATAGAATTACATACCCATGACGATTTTCATCATCAACAATAAATATGTATGCTACCATATATGCTTGTATATCATTCATAAACATGTATGAGAATGGATTGATTGAAAGAGGAAAATACTGAAGAAAAAAATACATATCCATATTAAACTAGATTATCTAGTCAAGTGAAAATGATTATTTCCGGTATAGTAACACCGTCTGTAATCCCTTCAAGTTCAGTTGGATTCATTGGTTGGTAGTTAACATAGCAATCACCTTCATGAGAAAGATTCAACAAAACATAATTCACTCATATGATTATAACCAACACATTCTTCACTCGTATGATTCTAATCACCACATAATTCTATTAACAAAAAAGACATGTCATGTGGTGGTTAAAGTTATATGAGTGAATTATGTATTTATGAGTTATAATCATGTCTTTTTTGTTAATAGAATTATGTAGTGGTTAGAATTATGTATTTGGTGGTTAGAATCATATGAGTGAACAATGTGTTGTTTAGAATCATACGAGTGAATTTTCTCATTAAGGTGATTGCTATGTTAACTACCATCAAATGAATCCAACTGGACTTGAAGGGATTACAGACGGTGTTACTATAACGGAAGTAATCATTTCCACTTGACTAGAATTTTAATCATTAATTATGCTAGGTAATTTAGTTTAATATGGATATGTAATTTTTTTTTAATATTTTCCTCTTTCAATCAATCCATTCACATATATAGATGGTTATGAATGATATATAAGCATATATTCCATCTTACATATTTATTGATGATGATGAAAATTGTCATGAGTATGTATTTCTATTTAATAAAATTCATTTTCATCGCCAACGTGTGTTATTATCACTTACACATGGAGGAAATACCGGAAAAAGTGAACATGGGGTTGTGGGATATCAAAAAATCCAGGCTCTGATGTCTATTGTCCGGTTGACCAGGAGGTCAATTATAAATTGCATAATGTATTTTATATTTAGTTAACTTTAATATAGCATGTATAATTGGTTTTCTGGTTACCATATAAGTCATTAACCTAGTATGTTGTAAACTAACACACCAAAAAAGATATGACAGAGCACCATCTCTGCGGTTTCTACCAACAAAGTTTGCGGTGCATACTCTATAAATTTTATTTTTTGTTTTACTATAATTACAAAATTTGTAAAGTCTTTTATTTCTTTTACATGAAACTTTTTTTGTTTTACATGGAAGCAATATGCACTTGATAGGATGCACAATCATAAAGTTGTAAGGGAGAGTTTTATCAGAATGACTTCATGAGAAGAATAGAGTACATTCGAAATGTGTGATTTATGAGATATACTCAATACTAAAGTATGCATGCTATAACATTTTAAGCTTGTTTCTTCCATAATTAAGTACATTACTTTCATAAAAGTTTTGTTTACCAACTTTTGCAGATTTTCATTCCTATGAATGATCAAGGTGTGCATTGGTAACTCGTGGTTGTTGATTTTAGTGAAAGAAAGATGTATGTGTTGGATTCAGCACCATGTGATGAAAGAAAGTTGCTTAGACAGAGAGATGTCTTGAGATTGGTATTCATATCTCATTATAATTCAATTTTCGCTTCTCATTACTAACAAATACTAAAGTTAACATTACTATACAGTCATTATTTTTCGGAGGAAATGTTCATAGAGGATTCATTTTATGATTGCGGAATCAAGTTAAAGAAACACATTATATCTAGAGGACTCATAAGTCAGAGATATGGATCTTAAGTTTCATTCATCTAGTCTTCTTACATTATGGTGAATAAATCTACTACTAGTGTTCTAATTTCTATTCTTGATTTCCAGTAACAACTGCGGAGTCTGGGTTGCAGCCTGGATTAAAGAATGTGGCAGAAAATAATGATTATGACTGTGTATAAGTAAAAACACTTCAAACAAATTTATAATTCATTATAAATTATATTTTTTTGCTTGCAACGGTTTATTACTTTTTGTGGGTAACTTTTTTGATTAGGAAACACTTGATGCAACATGAATTGGTTATATAAGTTGTGGAATAGTTGCTATATTTATTCTAACATTTAAATGTGTGCACTATCATAATGTTTGTCCAGATACAAGGGTAAAACTTGTCATTGATTTGGTACACAGTATCTACAATACAAAGATGTAAAAAATCATTGAAAAACATGTGAACACCGGAAGGATTGTATTAATTCAACATTTCAACATGTACAAATTTATTTGAATGTTTTAAATTTGAAATTTCAGTCTAGACAATTTATTTTTTTGACAAATGTAGACAATTTTATTTGATTGGTTTGATTTGGCAATTCAGCCTAGACAGATTCATTTGAATGATTTAATTTGTTAGATGTCTCGGTTCAGATTTTTTGTTGGTTTTGTTAGATGTGATTTCTTCTATACTGACTTGTTGTAGTGATAATTACGTTAGCTGAAATCACCGATCTTTATATGTTTCTCTAAAAATGATATAGAAATTGAGTCAACATTATGAAAAGAATATTTCATCAAAACATTTTACTTGTTCAAATATAATGAAAGTTATTTATAATGAGCATCAATTATTTGAGCATGTTTGGATGAATAATTGATATTAGGCTTAATTAAACCTTTGGTCCCCTAACTTATTTGTTGTTTTCATTTTAGTCCCATAACTCTAAAAAATTCTTTTTTGATCCTTCAAATTTCCTCCGTCAGTCAGTTTGATCCACGTCAGTTAACTTTAACCCCAAATGTATTAGATGAACCAACATTGTAGGTGATCCACCG
>Ga0099826_10003117_pt1 | contig 11104 bp, 5 predicted proteins | sample Mtrugardesep15_FD_76830 | JGI IMG/M metagenome (GOLD analysis project Ga0099826, IMG submission 76830) | Root nodule microbial communities of legume samples collected from California, USA - M. trunc garden sep15 | ecosystem: Host-associated > Plants > Roots > Nodule | place: USA: California...
ATAAATAAATAAAATTATACAAATGAAGTATTTGGCCTCCCAATTGGTGATTGTTTTCTAGGACTCTGTTTGTGTATGTTTGTATCGTCATCGTGATCACCAAGATTCCCAGCAATTGAACCCACAAGTTTCTTTCTATTAATTGTTCTTTGGCATTTTCTTTCAGAAAAAAATAAAATAATCTTGTTGGTCTCTTTATACATTGTAAAAAATTCAATTCAACTTGGACCGTTGGATTTTAATTAAAGGGCCAACGTCAACATTGGTCAAGTATTTCTCATTTCTCATTTCATTTTTTTCTTATAAATATATTAAATGTTTGATGTATCTACTACAATATAGCATTGATTAATTCTCATTGAAAACTCTAATCTTATCCTTTAAACATATCCAATATCCAATATCGTTTACTATTGATTAATCTATATCAAAAGTTTTAGGACATCTTAATTCCTATACCACTTGGACCAACTATATATTAATTGATAATTGTAGATTCATGTATATGTATATACATGACACTGTTTCTATATATTAGTTTTATATTGGCCAAAATAGAATTTCCTCAAAATTGGGTAATTATCAAGAGGATCTTCCAAGATTTTGTTTTGGGGACCAGAGTACTTGTGATGAAACAAGGTATGTTACGTTCAAATTTTCTTGTTTATGGAAGGGTAATGTCAATGGGAACCGAGAAAGATACATCACAACAGATTTTCCTTTGGGCCAAAGATTTTGTTAGATATAGCCTCTATCTATATCTATATATTTGAAACACGTAATCAATGCAAAGTGTATATAGTTTGGAAATGGAACCAAAACCATTACCCAAGAAAAATATATGTGCCTGTCTTTGGTACAGATAAAGTCACTAGAATATGTCTACATAGTAACATGATTTTCTTCTAGATTCAACATGTTCTGAGCCAAACAAAATAAAGATTATAGATTCTGTTCCATTATTAAATTGATAAAGTGGGGATTCATATTTTAATCAATTATTATTAGTTGAACTATGCCTAATTTATTTCCAATTGTTCTTTGCTAAGCCTTACATATGGTGATGAGTGACAATTTAAAAATTAAAAGCACCTGACATGCATTCTACAAAAATATGGGAAGAAAACAATTGTATGCCATGCACACGCAAGAGAATCCAGTTAACTATTTGTTGATAATAATTTAATTTAATTGTACCTAGCTAGCCTCCCTCCTGAGGGGTTATACATTTATAAAATAATATTCAATTATTAGATATTTCTATAAACAAAATAAACGTATGTAAGAAATTATTAGGAATACTCATGTAACCAAATAAAATTATTAGCAATACTCAAACAAACTGTCACTAAGATAGACACTAAAAAAGTATTCTAATAGAATTTAAAAGATTATATGCGGTTTGGTTGTTAATCATGGCTAGTTATTAATTGTATGTTTGGTTTAGGGTGACAATTAGATTTTTATATCGGCTTTAACTTATTAGGTTTAATTACAGTTTTAACTCCTTAACTTTTATAAAGTTGCGATTTTGACCTCCTAAAAAAAACTACAAAACAGTCCCTTAAGTTTTGCATTTGTAGCAGTTTTGGCCCCCCAAGGCAAAAATAAATAAAATAAAAAACATGTGGCACCTCACTTGGGGTGCCAGGTCAGCGTTGACCGAGTCAAAATTGACATTGAGGGCCAAAACTGCCACATATGCAAAACTTAGGGGGCCGTTTTGTAGTTTTTTTTCTTAGGGGGCCAAAATCACAACTTTGTGAAAGTTAGGGATTTAAAACTGCAATTAAGCCAACTTATTATTATCAAACTGATTTGTTTAAGTTTGCACTCACTATAAAATCATGTTCAGGCCTTCTATCATATAATGGTAGAATCTTAACACCCACTTTATGCATAGGACTAAACAACTAGAGCGTGAGTTGAGGTGATCAATAACGAGAGACATGATAGTGAGTAGTTCAACGGATCTGATCTTGGATGGATTTAAATATATATATGGTGTTATCTTTTTTTTTTTTGAAGGGAAATATATGATGTTATCTGTTGACTTAAGATTCAAACATTGACATATCAGGTTGGGTTGAACCCGAATTAGATACCATATATTAGAATTTTATATTGGGCATAACTCATCTTTACAACACCAACTTACACAGTGTTTTATAAAATATTATGAAGTTTTATCTTCATTCAATGTGGAACATTGATATGTTGATTCAGACTATGTTGATGATATGGATGATAGGAGATCTACAACGAGATGTGTATTTACTCTTTCAACATATCCATAATGGCCATGTCGACAGCTGAAGTAGAGTACATGGAAGCAACTGAGGCGGTCAAAGAGGCCTTATGGCTTACAAGATTAGTGAGGGAGTTGAGTGTTGATTAATGTATAGCTCAGTTGAATTGTGACACTCAGAGTGTCATTTATTTAGAAAATATTCAAGCATATCATGCCAAGATCAAAGATATTGATGCGAGGTTTCACAATATCTTACTTGCATGTGAACATTATTACTTGAGTGAATACAACTAATACATACATAACTACAATTTTTATGTAGTTGCAGAGGTAGCCATAATTGGCTTAACCGAGTGAACAAATGAATGTGTTTCATTGTTTGTGATTTCCATTTCTTTATTTTTCTTTTACGAATTGATGTTCTAACACGAATAATTATATCCTTACACAAATTTGTAAGACGAGGATTTCATCCATTTTCATGTTTTATTTCATTCAATATGTGAAACTCGTAATGACAAAAATTGATTTTTCATTAGTTGATTTTAAAATAGGTTTTTGTTAAAAGTAATTTGAATGTGAAGTGGTTTATATTTGACATATAAAAGTGACTTCAATAATAATTATAAGTGTAAAAATAATGTTTGGAGTCAAAAACTATGAAAATGTTCGGAAAAACAATGAAAGTATCACCATACACAGTCAACACGTTACTAGTGTAGCAAACAAAAAACCATAACTTCAAGTTTGAATCAATTTTAAAGACAATAATTTTCCAATCAACAAAAGTACATAATCCAAACATGTCGAAATCAACTTTATTTGTTTAAAATCACTTTTGTCATTCCTTATCCTGAAAGAGAGTACACAAATGGTTTCTATATGGGAAGAACGGTAGGGCTTAGTTCTATTATGAGTGTCGACTCTAACCCATTGGAGTGTCTTATAGAATGTAAGTCTAGGCAATTAGTTCTGATTGGGTCTTCTTTGTATTGTGTTTCAAGTAGCCCTTGTTCCATAATTACAAGATTTTAAAACTTATTTTGTTGACTAAAATTTGTGATCTAAGACTCTAAGTCATCCTCAAGTGGAGGTCATATGAAGATTTTTCAGTGACTACAATGACCCTCATTGCGTGAACACCTTGAGATATGGCAATCAAGTGGTAAGTGCTTTAGTCAAATTTAAAATTACTATGCCCATGACTTGTAGATATTTTATTTGTTCTACATTTCTTGTTATCTCCCTTATAGCATACTATTTTACTTTCTTTCTTTGCAAGGGATTTAGCTTAGTTCTATTTTCTTGGGGTTTGACCCCTTTTGAGAAAAATAAAATAAAATAAAGAGACCAACTAACACCTCGAGCAATTGGCCATTACCAAGATTGATTTTTCTATTGGTCAAAAAAGTTAATTAAAAAACAACATAAAATATTAATCAAATCTAAATTTGAGATAAAATCAAATCCAATGCTATTATATATAGCATACTTTTTAGCATCAACCATAAATTTAGTCTATACCACCAAGCCCCATAACATAGGCCACATAAATTTTAGAACTATGCAAATATCTACCAAACTTTTATTTTATTGGTGGTCTTGCTAATTGATTTAAAAAATAATTCAAAGACAAAGGTATGATCTCATGTTGTAAACAAAAGACTTTGATTGGAAGGATTTAAATTTAATTTGAATAACAAATGGCATTCAAGGAACAATCTTTGACCTATAGATTTCGCAGGTACGAGGAGCTATCAAACAAAACAAGAAAACCATAGTATATCCACTATGCATGACTCCATGGAATTTTATTTATTCTACTAATAATGCTTCAAATTGAAGATTGTAATCTTTGACAAAACATGTGATTCATGCATGACAAATAAATTAAATTCAATGAAAACGGACTTCAAATACCGTGGATTTATTACTAACTAACCAAAACGAGTAGGGCCAATAAAAATTGAAGGTTTTTTCCATGTAAATTCACATATTGAAGATATATACTAAAATCCAGAATTTGATGGGCACAACTATGTTTACCATCCCACATGTTCAAATAGTGATAGTTAGGTTATTATACCTAACGAAAACATATCTCATATATTTCTTCAAAAAATGTTGAAAAATAATTTGTAAATTAGTTTTTGTTTGTTCTCTCTATATACGCCAAAACAAATTCACATCTTGTTGTGCATGTAGGTCCACAACATCCGTATGATGGAAATGTTTATACTAAATTGAAGTTGGGAATAGAAGAGAGATGTAATGTGTTGCCACCATCAATGAATGAGACTAAACCTCGACACTTTTTTACTTGTGATTCATGTTCAATTAAGAAAAACATTACACATGCAGGCCAATATATGGTGATCAATCTCTATAATGGCTCTACTATATAATGTGTATGTGCAATGTTTCATTAAATCAAATCAAATCAATAATCATATTTTGGTAATTCAATCTATAGCACAATTGGGATGAGCGGCGATTAATAGTGATGTTAGCTCCATGTAATGCTAACTACTACCTCTATAGTGATGTACATTTTAAATAATGAAATGCATTGAGTTACTTTAAAAAAAAAAAATTGAAGCTCTATTTAAATTTTAAAGTTGAAATAACAATTAAAATAATTATATTTTTTTAACAAAAAAATTATAATATTAAAAGTATTTTTCTGAGTTTCCGTATTTGGGTATGACACTAATGACATAATTAGAGATAAAAAAATTTCTTTATCTATCGAAATTTTAATTGTTATTTCAACTTTTTTTTAGAGAGTATACAATATTTGAATTTTTTTTTCTCTATTATTTTTTATCATTAAGAAGAGAGAAAAAAATGTTATAACAAAAATTGTCACAAATAAGTGTACAAATATCAAATGTATATACTTGAAATATCACTACTCCATGTTGTGTGTGGTTATCAAAGGTCTTGACTTGAAACTGTGATATTGAAAATTCTTCTACTTATATATGTTTTGAGGAGTGCTAAATCCAGCGAAAAAATGTACCACGAAAAGCAGCCAATTATAAATGGAATTATGCACTTTACTCAAATGGATTTGCTCATTTCCAAAGTAAATGATCAAAATGCCCTTACGCGCGTTAACTCACGTTAGTATTAAATTTACATGAGTAAACTCACGCAACGTGACTTAACTCACGCAGAGATTTACACAGAATTTACACTAGCGTGAGTTAACTCACGCTGAGATTTGCACTAGCGTGAGTTAACTCATGCTGAGAGTAAATAAGATTTGCACTAGCGTGAGTTAACTCACGCCCGAACATTTTCGACATTTACTTTGAGAATGAGCGAAACTGTTTAAGTAAAGAGTAGGATTCTTATAAACAAAGGTCGAGCGGAATTCAAGAGAAGATTGGGAAGTAGATGAAATGAGAAAAAAAAAGAACTTAGCCCTGTGTAATGCGGTCGCTGTGTATAGCATTTTTCATATGTTTTTTTTGGTGCTGCAGTGTTTACAAGGTTTTGCATTCGACAAAATATATAAAAAGAATTCCTCAAAAAATATATAAAAAGATGGATTTTTTTTTAAAGAAATCAAAATGAAATATTAAACAAACAACATATTATCATACAGGCACAAGATGTACCATACATCCAAAAATTACATCAACCGTTCAACACGAAAAAGAAAAATTGAATCAATACCCGCACATAGAAATGGGGAATGGCACCAATTATGAAAGCTATACTGAAAAATAGAAAATTTAGCTTTAAACCACCAGAAGAAGAGAAGTTTAGCATTCTCCAAAAGCTGAGTTGGAGAGTTTTCTTTATTATGAAAAATCATGTCATTTCTTTCCTTCTATATCACCCACGAACTATCAAACCAAATCGAATGAATAAGTGACCATCGAGATTTGACAAACCCAGAAGATGTACCGAACAAATAAAAGTGGTCCTGAATATTAGATGGATCCGCTGAATAAACACCGAACCAATTCCTAACCATCTGCCATAACTGGCCAAAAAGAGGACATGTTAAAAATAAATGTGACTCTGATTCCTGGTGCCCGCAACGTGATAACACAATAACAAATTGACATTTGGGAAAAGAAAATTAATGATTGATTTCATTATTAAGCCAATGTAATAAACACAATACTCCTTCTTTTCTAAATTGTATACCGCTTTAGAGGAAAAAATTTGTCCCAAATTATATGTCGCTTTACAATATCAATGCAACATTAATGTTGATTTTCCTATTATAACCTTAACTATTTATTACTCTCTATTCATTCAATTCTTTCATTTATATTTCTCATATTATTTATTAAGGACACTTTTGTAAAACAACTCATAATATCTCTTTTACACACAATATTAATTGTATTTCTTAATGTGTGAAATGCCCAAAACGTCGTACAATTTGGGACGGAGGGAATAACACATTGACATTTGGGAAAATCAACACAAGAACAGAGGATATGTAATTAATTACAACCCAAACTTTTTTTTTTTGAGGGTAATTACAACCCAAACTTAAGACATAACAATATTATTTTTCGGTCCCCATAAACTTAATTTAGTTGGCAGAGATAATACAAAATATATGTAGGGACCAAAATTTGAATTTCAGATACCTCACTTATTAACCTTATAAAGTAAATTTCTAGTCACTAAACTACTTTGAAAAAATAAAAAACGATATTATTCTTCAAGGATTTTTATCTCACTTACTAGATTGTTTGAGGCATAGTATTACACGGGGAGTTTTATTTTTAATTTTTAATTGTACTAACCGACTTAAATCATTTTTCGAAGATATTTGTTAATATTTTTTATTTTTCAAATGCATGCACAATTTTTATAATAATTTTAACTATATAGATCATGATTATTTTTGAATCTCATGGGGAAGTTTTTTAATTTATTGATTTAAGAAGGAAAATACCGTAAAATTTCCATAAACAATATATTAAAAAGTTTTACTTTTCATTAAAAAATTCAACTATGGATATATTATTAATAATTTTATTACAAAAGAATACATGATGGAAAAAATTCAAAATGATTATGAGAGTATAAGTTACTAAACGTATTCAAGGCTCTCGATATTTCTTGGTTGATCCATATATTTCATACCATATAATCCCATACGAAAAACACAACAAAAGAGAGATTGAAATGTGTTTTATTCAAGGCTCTCGATCGATATCCCTTTTATTCATGCTATGCCTATCATGAAATTGTGTGTTCCTCTCACAGCGCACTATTTCGAATGAGATTATATGGTACGGAATGGAATGGTTTATGGTTGAAATCACATGAGTTCTTAGTTAGTTTATCTCTTTTTAAGGCTTCACAAGTTACCTTTTTGTTCTTCAAATTAAAAATCCATTGTTGATTTTTGAAACTTCTTGATGTTGGATAAGGGATTCACATGTTAGGGATATGATTTTAGAAAATGTTGTCATGTGATGTTATAAGTGATTTAAATGATGAATGTTTTTGTGAAATTGAGAAACTCATGAGAAAATTAAGAACTTGAGTGACTATGGTTATGTTTGGATGTTATAGTGAAAATTCATGTGTCTCTATGTTTCAGGTATGAATTATTTGTAGATACTTTTGGCATGATTAGATTGTGTGTACTTGAAATAGACTTCAAGGATATGTTAAAGTGTAAATTGTGTGTACTTGAAATGAAATAAACGTACTTTCACAACATACTTGATGAGTGTGATTGTACTTTGATCAAAGAATGAAAATGAATTAGTTTTCATTTAAATATTGTGATTTGTGAGTGTTAAACTTGTTAAATGACACACATTCTCTCTGTCAAATTTTCTAATCAAAATTTATTCTGGCTAATTAAATTGGATAGACCCTCAAACGTTTTTTCCAAAACTTTTTTTTTTTTTTTGAAGGAACGTTTTTTTCCAAAACTTAATATTCATCCCAACGACAAACCAATCCCAACGTCCACAGCGAGGCCGAATTAATTAAACCGAAGTACTCCCTTCGTTGTTAATTATAAGCAAATTTAACATTTTATGTTTATTCATTTAATTATGTATATGGTCCACACTAAATGAATAAACCTAAAAAATTAAATTTGCTTATAAGAAGCACTAATTAAAAACATAATGAATATAATCAGCAATCACTATTTATAACATTGGTATTCGAACAATTTAGCCATTACTTATCATAATGCATCTTTTTAGATTTCACTAAAAGACATGATTCATCACCTAAAATATCTAAAGGTCGTGTTAACTTATACTCTTAGGACATAATATATGTTAAAGAACCCAAAAGTATAAATATTCTTTTAAATTTTATGCATTATATTTATTACAAATTCAAATATTAAGTTCAATGTACACATTTCAAATATCTAATGCAACTTGAGGGCACAAGTTTTTTCCAATATCTAATGCAACTTGAGTCTATTCTATTCTCTTACTCCCTTTGCCCCTTTTTATAAGACTACTTTATAAAAAAGTTTTGTCCATAAATATAAGTCTATCTACAAATTTCTAAATATAAGCCTCACTAAATATATCTTGAAATATGAAAAATAACATTAAATATCTCTATAGACAAAGAGTAATTCGGTCATAGTAACATACATTTGTGACAAATTTATTACTCCAACAATTTTTCTTAATACTCATGATTTTGTAAAACAGTCTTATGAAAAGGGACGGAGGGAGTAGTAGTTAGCATTACGAAGGGAGTATATTATATTGGGCTTACTCTAGGTCATTTAAAAACCTCTAACAATTGTGTTCGATGATGACCTATCAGAAGTGCAAATTTTGGGGGATTAATGTTTCATTCCTTCACCGTTTAGCTCAACATGTTCATTTATATTATGGCTAGTTAATCACCTTTGCTTAAAAGCTTAATATTTTAGCCAGTTTTAAGTGGTACTGTGATTTTATTGAAGTTATAAACTATTATACTCTCTCCGTCCTGAATTATATGTTCATTTATAAAAAAAAACATGTTTGTCCTTATATATAAGACTATATACAAATTTCTCGATGCATCTCTGACGAAAGTTGAACATTACAATTTGATTTGAAATCGCAAGAGAAAATTTCACAGAAGGGGTCACCGGAGTAGACGTGGTTGCTCGGTCACTGGACTGAAGAAAGGAGGATGAGAGGTGGAGGTCAGTGGGGGTTGAACATATGTGAGAAAGGGGGAGGAAAGAAGGGAACGTCGCCGGAGAATGGCGGCATTTTAATGATGGTGGTGGGTCGACGACATTTTAAGGATCAATGATTTTAATGATGGTGGTGGGTCGACGACATTTCTCTGTGTCTTTCAAAAGCTTTTTTTTTTAATAAGGGTGTGTCGCATGTCAAAAAGGGATTGGACAATGGTAGGTGCCATTCCCGCCCTAATGGCATAGAAGTGTTTGTTGGACCTACTAGAGGTGGCTGGTTTTGGGCAGAGATGGATCTGGTATGTGTCTCTGGGGTTTGGGTGGTTCGGTGACCCGGGTGTGGTTTTCCCTCTCTTTTTGGTGTATAGCCTTAGGTGATTTTTCTTTTTTGCTCTGGTGGGTTTGGGATCATCTGTGATCTCTAGCCAATGATGCTATCTTTTTGTCTTTCTTTGGGTGTGTGGGTTCTCTATAAGCCAGTGGTTTTATGGAGAACGGTGGTATTTGTACTTTCTTATTTTCTTTTGTTTTTATATACTCTTTCCGTTTTAAAATGAGTGTCATTTAAGATTTTTACACACAAACTAAAAATTCAATAATGATGTCAAAAGACATGACAATTTTACTAAACTAACCTTATTTACTATTGGTATAATGTATTAGAAATAGTATACATAATTTTATTTTTTTGAAAAGACAAAATCATATTAAAAGGATCTATGCTAGGCACAAGGAGCGCTAAGAATAGATCTAAAGAGAAAAATACAAGAGTTTGATAAGGGGTGGCATAGACATTAAAAACAGAAAGATGAAAGCCACACATACACAACCGAATCACAAAGGCAAGATTACTACTAACAAATACAACGTACTGCAAAATGAAAGATGAAGCAAAGATGCTGCTGCCAATTGAGATTCAAAATAATAATTAGAGGGTACAATTAAAAATAAAATATTAATTCTATATTAAAAAATGTAAGTGACATTCATTTTATTTTATATTTTTTTAACTACAACAACACTTATTTTAAAAACAGAAGGAATATCAGACAAGCAACAATAAACAGATCAACCAACACCCCCCATTGAAGCATACTAACACATTAGCAATTCAACGTAAAAATGAGACTCAACGTAGAAATAACCATCCGGTTAACTTGTGGTCTATATGGGTTGATTTTGGCTTAAAACATTGGAGTATGTTTCTCCTCAAAGTTTCATATCTGATTCTTCCGGTTCTAATTTGCTGAACTAGTTTAGCATCTTAAAAAAAAATCAAAACAATATATTTTCAATTCAAAACTTCTATTTTTAAGATTCTTAACATATATCATAAGAACATATGTTAACAAGATCCAATACATAAATTGATTTTCTCTAAACCAATAATCATAATCATATTTTACATTACATGTGTGTCATAAAGGACAAGTTAACAAGACCCAATACATAATTACATAAGCTGATTTTTCTCTAAACTAATCATCATAATCATATTTTACATTGCATTGCATATTAGTAGTGGTGGTTCATATCTATCGACTATTCAAGAGAGACAGTGAAACAATGGAAAGAAGGCAGTACCCTGCATTGCAGTGGAAAATGGGAAAGAGAGAATAGAAAAGCTCATGGTGGGGACTGTTACTAAGATACTGGAAATCTTTATGGGGATCATCCATGCTAACTAGCACAAC
>Ga0099826_10003118_pt1 | contig 11103 bp, 3 predicted proteins | sample Mtrugardesep15_FD_76830 | JGI IMG/M metagenome (GOLD analysis project Ga0099826, IMG submission 76830) | Root nodule microbial communities of legume samples collected from California, USA - M. trunc garden sep15 | ecosystem: Host-associated > Plants > Roots > Nodule | place: USA: California...
AAATAAAAAATAAAAAAACAAATTAACTAAATTTATACTCCCAAAGTGGCGCCGGCCTTTTTGGATTAGGTATTTAATTTCTACCGGCAACCCGTTGGGTTGGTCTTAAATAAATCTGTCTTTCTCAATCTTTTTTCTTAATGAACTTTATAGCTAACTAATCAAGATTTTGTCTATTTGAAAGTCAAAAATGAAGTTCCAGTAGTATAAAGAAGAGTAAAGTTTTGATGCACTAAGCACAGTGCTGAATGAGATGTTTTAGATTTATTTCGGCTTAAAAAATAGTAATAGATAGAAATTGTATTTTTTATTTTTTTTGAAAAAAAAATAGCATCTCTTAAATACTCATTGTTATGTGAACCTATATAAAATATCCTTTCCCAAAAAAAAAAAACTATGAAATGCCATAAAAACTAACTATAGAACGGATTCTACAAAGTATATTCCAATTACACCAAAAAAAGTCGATGCAATTAAATCCAAAATAAAACTATACAATTATTCATATTTTTATCATATTCTAATATATCCTCATCATCTTCTTTTGTCAGTCTTTGCCAACTCAATAATATATCCACCACTCTGCATACTTCCAAAACAAACCATCTTCAACAATCTGAAATGGGTAGTAGGAGATGGTTCAGCTTCACAACATTGTGTAACTGGTGGTTCCGTTACTCCTTCTCAAAATCCGGTCTAAAATCAACCACCACCGATCTCGGCGACGGAACAGTAATGCATTGTTGGGTCCCTAAAACAGCTCAAAAACAAAAACCTTCTCTTATACTCATCCACGGTATAGGAGCCAACGCAATGTGGCAATGGAACTCTTTCATTCCTGAGCTCACACGCCACTTCAATGTTTACGTACCAGACTTGCTTTTCTTTGGAGATTCATACACGACCAGACCTGAAAGATCGGAGCAGTTTCAAGCAAAGTGTGTTATGCGTGTGCTGGAGGGTCATGGAGTGAGGGGGATGATGGTGGTTGGGTTGAGTTATGGTGGATTTGTGGGGTATAGTATGGCGGCGATGTTTCCGGAGAAGGTGGAGAAGGTGGTGGTTATTTGTGCTGGTGTTTGTTTGGAAGATAGGGATATGGATGATGGGATGTTTCAAGTGAAAAGTGTTGATGAGGCTGTTGATGTTTTGTTGCCGCTGACGCCGGAAATGATGAAGGAGTTGGTCAAGCTTACTTTTTTTAAGCCTGCTAAAACTTTGCCTAATTGGTTTCTTAACGATTTCATCGAAGTAAGTTGTTTTTTCTGTATGTAGCACAAACACTTTAGATTGAATGCTTGTCTGGTCTGGTGGTGTTCGATACGACGTTTGATATTATTAATATTAGTGTCGCGTTTGATGTTTGTGTTTATGTCGGTGTTCTATGAAGCACTGACTCAAACATACACATTGTTACGTCAACACCCGTAATGATCTAAGAAAATAACAAAATTGAATATAATCCTATGTGTTAGTGTTTTGTCGGTGTCGGGTACAAACACGTCTCCGGACACACCTTCGATCGGAAACATATGTGATACAGAGTTGGCGTTTCAACCTCTCTCATAAAACTTTACTTTTGTTTAATAGTTGAATATGCATGGTTGGTTGCTATTATGTACTTATATGGTCTGTAAAACTGGTCTAGTTCAGGGATATAATGTAACTTGTATGGTTCCAATTTTATCGGATGTCCCCGAAGGGACAATGTAACTTGTACTTGTAAGACGTGTGTTTAGGTGACAGTTTAGAGGTTAGGTATACTAAGTAGTAGCAGTTAAGTTTAGGAGGACCACTTGTTTAATTGGACAAGTTTTGAAGTAACGAAATATTGAATAAATAATTTGCAACTAATTTCTTGAGCAATGTTTTGTTTAGTAGATGATTAGTTGTGTTATCCCATTTAATTTGTAAATTTTAGATCTGAGAAAGTCCATCACTTGTCTTAATTTTTAGTCTACCCTTGTAGGTGATGTGTATAGAGTACCGCCAGGAGAGGAAAGAACTAATCCAAGCACTTCATAAGGATAGAAATTTATCTAATCTACCTAAGATTACACAGGTTTGTTTTAGCAACTAAATTTCTATTAAGTTAATTTGGTCACATTTGCATTATTCCAATAACCTTTTTAATGAAGCAGCCTATGCAAATTATATGGGGAGAACATGACCGTGTATTCCCTTTGGAATTAGCCCACAGATTGAAACGGTAATTTAAGTTCACCATTCAGATTTGTTAATTTGATTATGTTCTGCATTTTACCTGATTATTTTAATTTTCATTATTTGCCATCTTGTGTAGACATGTGGGAGAGAAGGCAGAGCTAGTGGTAATTGAAGATGCAGGGCATGCAATAAACGCAGAGAAACCCAAAGAAATGTACAAGAATTTGAAATCCTTTCTCATTGATCCCTTCACATGGTCTAAACAAGAAAACCATAGCAATGGTCATAAGTTGGAATAGAAAGCTTAAGTCTGAGGATTAGAATAACTTTTCTGCAGTACTATTATAGATATGTAGTACAAGATTTTTGTTGTATCATATGCTGTTTCTGTTTATCCTCCCAACATATATTTGAACACTTACCAGTGTGTATTGAAAATGCTTATTCCAGGTCATGAATCAATGTATTGGAAAGTGTTGAATGTGTCTGGTTGATACTCATAAATATCCCATTTTAATATCTGCACGTGCTTAGGATTCCATATTTTATATGGTTGTTAATGGTGCAAAACTTAAAAAAAAATTTCCGACCTACCGGATTCGAACCAGTGACCTAAGGATTTCAGCATGGTATACCAACTACAGTCCTCCGCTCTACCAACTGAGCTAAGGTCGGTTGTTTATTTTGTTGCTGTCAAATATGTACATAGACCGAACTATGACAGCGCTCACATATTTATTCATTTTTTCTGATTTAAATAAACTTAACTTATTTTTTAAAAATATATATATAACTCAACTTATTTAAAATAGTTTTGTAGTTAGATTTTTTGAATTTTTCGGTTTTTCTTTGGTTCTACATAGTTTTTCCTTTTGAAGGGAAAAAATAAATTCATTCAAATAATTATAACATTAGTAGAGTGCAAGGGAATTTACGGCCATTAATTAACCTATCAGGATTCCTTCAATTAAGAATGGCCATGGCTTCTAATCGGTAGGATACTATAGTGTTTGTCTTCATAGGCATGTTTGTAGAAAATGTTTATACCCGACTTCATACTGTCGTGAAAAACAACTATACCGTTGGTACCTTCACTCATTGTATGTGCTATGACATCGAAGGGACAATAAAAAAACATCATTGCTTAATTTAATTTAAAAGACGATACAACTAAAATTATTATATTACTTTTTTTATCAAGTAGTATAGCGAACATAATTTTACCACTTAAAAAGAGTATATGAGTTCAAATATTGACTTCTACATAATACAGTCTCCTTACTAGTTGAACTAAGCTTACCGAGATGGTATATTACTTTTAATCTTTCTCATAAAACAAAGATAATTATTACAGTTATTTTATTTACAATAAAATCATTAGGAATAGTTGAAACATATTATAACATTTTAATCGTCTAAGATGTGTTAAATATTGACTCTGTAATCTCAATTGACACAGTTCATATATAAGATAATTGTAATATTACAATTGTATTATAAAATAGATAAATTATAATCTCATAATTTAAATATACAATCATTATAATTCGTTACCTATAAATGGAAATAAACTTGCTGAAATTCAAAACAACAATGCAACATCATTTTGTTCAAAATCTTCATACAAAACTTAAAGATCAGTTGGTCTAAGTTGTAGGTCAAATTTTGAAATGTTTTTGTTACGCAAAATAAACTCACAATAGAGAAATTATAAATACAAATATATAAAATATCTCAACATCCCCATTTTACGCGCCACAAATTATAGTCTAATTAATAGTAATTTCATCCTCTAATTTAAATAATACATCAAACTTACAATAAAATGATTTACTTAATTTTTGATGGTAGTGTTAAAAAGCTACAATCCAAAATTGAAAATTATAATTTTGGCATGAGAAATGAGAGGGCATTATTAGGGTTCTAGAAAGAGCGACAAGGCAAACTACACAACTAAACTAAACTAAACTAAAGGGTAAAAGAAAACACGACCACCAGGTTCCCTTTCATCCCTTCGTATAAAACCAGACAGGCAAAGCAATCTTAGAGAGAGAGAGAGAGAAAGAGTTCCACTTCCTCATCCTCTCATTCCAACTTCTCTCTCCCAAGCAGGGACAGCGCCTACAAGCTTTCAACCACCAACGACACAAACACAGGTTTCTCTTTCTCTTTCTGTTCCAATTCAAATTCAAACATCTTCGTCATTTCTTTCAATTAATTAATTTATTATAGATTGATTGTCGTTTCTGCTTCTTATAATCTTATCTTAATTCATTTCCACACGTCAAATTACCAATTTCTGTTCCAGAAATAAGTGCTTTTTGTAGCCTTATCTTATTTAATTTTTTGCAGCCAGAGGAATTTCATCAACAAATTTTATATTTTTTGAGAATATAGAATAGATGGCAGTTACACCTTTTGTTAGTACATGGGCTACTCAATGGGGAATTCGTCCTCAGATTGTTGCCAGATCCACCACAATAGCCAAGTTTGCATCATCAAGAAACAGGTGAGTCTTATGTTTAATTCTTAATTTTCATTCTCTTTGTATGTTGGAAAAAAATTATATTACTTATAAGGGGTTGTTTTATCTGTCCTATTGTACTTCTGGATATAGTCATAAAAAAGTTCGGTATAAAATTGCGATTTTGTTACTCCAATTGTCAACTATAGTGGCTGTACTTCTGGATAGACTTAGATTATCATAAACTAACATGTGTTTCTCATTAAAAAGAAATCTCGGGCAACGGCTTATTGCCTGTTTTGGTTAAACCCTGAACTCCTACTGGAGTTGAGAATAAACGGGGTTTAGTCATTTGAATTGTGTTCGCTTGATTGTAGTGAGTAGAAGTGAATGTTGGGAATGGCAGTGAATTTGGTAGAATCACATGGTGCATCATTGTAATTATGCCCAATCTTTGGAACTCCAATAAAATAAAATCACGGTGTTGCCGTGATTTCACCAAACTCATTGCCAAGAGAAGTGGAATTTTTCAATTTTTTATTCACATTTACTCTTCAAAAGTGACTATACTTTATTTTCCAAACCAAACCGTCTCTTCTAAAATCTGTATCATTCGCCTTGCTCTCTTGCTCACCTTTGCATCTAGGACACGATGTCTTCATTTTAAGATGATTCAATCATCTGGTTTTTTCTCAATCAATTCTTAAGGGTCTTATGATATCAATTTGAAAAAAATCAATTATTTCAACCATGAAATCACACAAATTGGTAGCACTATTTAGGAAGTGAACAATTTGTGCCATGTGATGAATATGAAATATAATCATGCAACTTTTATCACTGATATGAGTTGCACGATTCAACAATTTGTGTTTTTATCTTGCTTTTATGTCACCAATTTTCATTGAAGAATTTGAAGAATCAAATAGGTGACATTGTTTAGCGTAAAAATATCCTAAAGGAGCACTACTCAACGCACCCTATTTAATATTCCATGCCTCTATTTTCACTCTTCTAAACTAGGGAGGGCCTTACAAAGTCACTGGATCAATTAATTTATCACCATTTTAGCATACCTTTGCTCTGTTTTTTTTTTGTTTTTTTTTAACTTTAGGACATAGAACATTCATGTTTGTTACATGGTGATTAAATTGCGTTATGGGTTCCTCATTTTAAATCACTGCATTAAACACTATACATCATCGTATGATATATTTGAAGTTATTTTGCATTGAACTTCTGAATCTTACGATTTGATACGATATAAAACTCACTATTCAGATGTTAGGTTTGCGATTCACAATTTATAACTTTGACCTCTATTTGATCAAAAATCAATTTTTGAAAAAATTAAAACCAACAGATCCTTACTCATTAGGAACAGTTTTTCAGCATAATTCATTATGTCGTAGATTGTAATTCAATCCAATCATTTTTCTTGCAGTGCTACAAGCAGGATAAGCTTTCTGGCTGCCTCAAGTTCAACCTTTTTTGCTCGGGATTCCTTGCGTTTTGATATAGGTTCACATCAAACTTTGCATCGTCGAAGGGGATCAAGGTTTATAGTTAGAGCAGATGCAGTAAGTTTTTATCACTTATGCTTTTCTAAGAAACAACGATTTCCTTTCTATATTTTTTTTACAAGGTTTCCTTGTGAAAGTATTCTTCTTTAAGTTGGTTATACAACTCTGACCATCCTATATATTGGCTGAATATCTAACATGTACCCATATGCAGGACTACTACACTGTCCTTGGGGTGTCGAAAAATTCTACTAAATCTGAAATTAAGACTGGTATGTTTCTGCAGTCCCTTCTCTGACTGTTATGATTTGCCTCTATCATCATTAGTTGATGCGTTCAAATTCAGTGCTTTTATTTACTCGTTAGTTGTTGAATTCATGAATGACCATTTTTTAGCAAAGCAGTGATCTCTCTGTATTTACATAAATCAATTACCCCATTAGCCTTAGTCTGCTAACTAATGACGAATGATAATCTCCTTTTATATTATTTAACTCGCTGTTTCTTTACCATTGACTAATTGAAATACTATTACTAATAAAATGTCTGTGAAGGATGCAAGAGAACCTAACAGTTAACTCTGTCAAGAAGTCTGCCAAAACATAGAACAAGAATTAAAGTAAATGATATCAAAACTAAATACGTTGTTTGTATTTACTCATTAGTTGTTGAATTCTTGAATGACCATTTGTTATCAATGCTGTGATCTTTGTATTAACAGAAATCAATGACCACATTAACCTTATTCCGTTAACCACAAATGATTAGGATCAGGGTTCTCTACATTTGAGTTTCCTAAATTCTCTTGTAAACATCTTTCGAGAGAGTTGTATGTGTATGTGATATTACTCTTCCTGCTTCTTTAACCTTAATACCAATATGCAAGATGAGTAAATCAAATCTAACAGTTAAAAGCATCAAAGAAGTCTGTCTCTTGATAATGCTTGTTGCTAATAATCATCAGACCCTCCCCCAACCCCTAAACGGCTGTTTATTTTGTTTAATGCCAAAAAAGGACATTGGGGGCTAGCTTTCCAAACCAAATTTTGAAATTTTCAAAATTAATCGTCTTGGTTGCTCTTTGGTATTGTATTGTGAGGCTTTCTGTATAGACTAACATAAACCAAAACTAGAATCCTTGTATGTGGTCCTCTTGGAAAACTTCCACCCAAGACTGCAGAAATTCAAGCATTCATTTTATTTCACTTTTATTTTTTGGTAATCAATGCAGGAAAGGTTTGGAGGAGAAGTTTAAAATTAGTATCAGAAACATCAATTATTAGGGTTAATGAGTGGTTGTTGTTGTGATTAAGAAGTTATTATTATAGCCAGATGCTATGTGTGATTTACTTGGTTATGCATTTTCCCCCATGGTATCATTGCATTGTTAACTCTTTTTATTGTTTATGTTTCAGCTTACCGGAAGCTAGCCCGAAATTATCATCCAGATGTAAACAAGTGAGTATTTTTTTTTCCACACTTCCCATTGAAGTTATCTGCTTTCTAATATTCGTCTTTTGCTCTGTTACCACTCTTTTTTTCCTTTTCTAATCTTTAACTCCGATTTCACTATTGCTGCGGACAAAATGGTTTGGGTGTCTTATAGATTACACCAATGCCTGTAGCATGTCATTTTTAAATCAATTTTTTTGTACATTCCTGAATTGCCTGTTAGATGAAGTCTTTTGGCTAAGTGCATTTTCTCCTGTCATGCCATATTTTCTAGTTGCATAATTTTTTCACATGGTCATAATCATTTATTAACGTTGCTTATTGTTGACCTATATATGTGTATTCACTTTATGCTGCAGAGATCCTGGTGCAGAAGAGAAATTTAAGGAAATTAGTAATGCGTACGAGGTAAAACATGAGGATATTAAACACAACTGACCCTAATTCATGGTTAGTTCATAACTGATCTTATGTAACTATAATCCTTTTCAGGTCTTGTCAGATGATGAGAAACGGTCCATATATGACAAATACGGGGAGGCAGGGCTTAAAGGTCCACAATTTGGGGGCCCGTCGGTAAGTTACCTCCAAAGATTATGGAGAATTTTAATTTGTCATAACATTGTTTTTGATAAATGTAAAATCTTTGTGATTATAGGATTTCAGCAACCCGTTTGATCTGTTTGAGTCGCTATTTGAGGGCATGGATGGTCGCAGCAGACAATCTTGGAATGGAGCAATGAATGGCGAAGATGAGTATTACAGTCTTGTTTTGAACTTTAAAGAAGCTGTTTTCGGAGTGGAAAAGGAGATAGAGATTAGGCGACTAGAGAAGTGTGGAACTTGCGATGGTTCAGGAGCTAAACCAGGGACTAAATCATCCAGATGTAACACATGTGGTGGTCAGGGACGGGTTGTCACTCAAACAAGGACCCCGTTGGGTATCTTTCAGCAGTCTATGACTTGCTCGTCTTGCAATGGGACCGGAGAAACTCGAACCCCTTGCAGTACATGTTCTGGGGATGGCCGGGTGAGGAAAACAAAGCGAATAAGTCTCAAGGTTCCAGCCGGTGTGGATTCTGGTAGCCGTTTAAGGGTCCGAAATGAAGGTAACTCTGGAAAGCGCGGTGGTTCTCCCGGTGACCTCTTTGTTGTTCTTGAAGTTATCCCAGATCCCGTGCTTAAACGAGAAGACACCAACATTTTATACTCTTGTAAAGTGTCTTATATTGATGCAATCTTGGGGACTACAATTAAGGTTCCAACTGTAGATGGAATGGTGGATTTGAAAATCCCATCTGGGACACAACCAGGATCAACACTTGTTATGGCAAAGAAAGGTGTTCCTCTGCTGAATAAGAAGAATATGAGGGGTGATCAATTCGTTCGAGTGCAAGTTGAGATTCCTAAAAAACTGAGCAGCGATGAGAGAAAACTGATTGAGGAACTCTCGGAGTTGAGCAAAGGCAAGACTGCCGCCGGTATGAGATGATATTTCGTGGGTAGTTGGAACTTGTATGTGACATAAATTTTATTTTACTTTTATTATGGATGCTTCATTCATGACCTTGGTATATATAGGTTGTTACTCCTTATAGACATAGGCGGATTTGAAGAAAGGACATAGGTTATTACATGCTTTCTGTGTCATCTATTGCTTGTTTTCTTGGATTTTACATTTTAGTTATATTCTTGGATGTTGTTTTTCGACAGCATTGGATTATATTCTTGGATTTTACATTTTAGTCAATGTTATTCATGAAGGGAAAAAAAAACTTACTGTTAACTTATTTTGCACACCAATGTTAATTTTGGCTATGGTACCGGATATACTATGGGACTAACACTGATGATGACGATTACGGTCCCTTGCATTATCCTCAAATCCCTCACCTTTTTTCTCATCTAAACTACTACCAAATAGAGCCTTGTCAAAACATTGTAAGCAGGTGATGGCAAATACAAAAAGAAGACTGCAGGTGGATAAAATCTTGTGAAAATTGGTCTTTCATAACAAAATCATTGTCTTTACTCGGGTAAATGGTTTCTATTTGCATAGAGAAACTACCGGTGGTGTGGGCATAGAATCGAGCAGTGACAAGTGACGCACGGTGCAATTGACAACGATGCAGCGGGAGATGGTGACGGCAGGAAGCACAAACACAAGGCATATAGTGGTCTGTGGCCAAATTGATATTTTGAAAAAGGGTTTGCTCAAAACAAAACAAAAAGTTTTTTTTAATTTTATTTTAAAAATAACATTAATTGATACTAAAATAATGAATTTTATACCCAAGAACACTTGAATGAGATGTAACTTGTAAGAGATCTCTTCATTCTTAACTACATGTTATGAGTTCGAATCTAATTTGCGTAGAGGATACTCAGTTCACACCAAAAAATAATGAATTTCAGCCATCAAATTTTGTTAATACCACTGGCATATGATCCACATAATCTAGTTTAGTTTTGACCTTGTTGTGAATCTATGAAGAAAGTTTTCTTGTTTAGTTTTGGAAATCCTAGTTGAGCTCATAACGAGTCTTTGCTGATTAAAAAAACAACATTTCCTTTAAAACATGTAAGATATTATTGTACAATGCACAAGTTTATTTTTTTTTCAATATTAGATTAATAAATCTCAACATATCTCACTTGATCCAATAGCAGGTTTATTAATCTAATATAATGATGGAAACAAACATTCAGCTTTTTATTTTTGTGTGTACAATGAGGTTAGAACTTAGAACCTAGGACTTCATGCATACTACTCAAACCCATCACCACTAGACCAATTCTAATGGCTTAGGAAATCATACTTTCAACAACTAACTCGTTTGAGCACTATAGAACTAACCATTAAGTATAAAAATTTCTATGATACAGGGAATCATAATAAAATATCGAAACTAATCAGAACAAATTTCTTTCAGAATATACATTGTTTTGGATTATTATGTTGGAAAATCTTTTGAAATGTTGTATTCATAAAACATTACTATAGTATATTGGTATAATGACCCGGTCCAGTTTCCAGACAGAAACAAACAAACAATAATTATTGATCTGCAAAAGTTTTTCACAACTATATGTAGTGTGGTCCTTCAAAATTTCGACATGCGAACCAAGAAAATATCCAAGATAAAAATATAAAAAAATCACTAGAAAACTAAAAGGAAATAATGAGGGTCATTGGGCTAGTATGGATGACCATACAATATAGACTCTACTTTATATTGACTATTCAACATGTCCAACTCAACCTGATCGTCCAGGTCACATGAACTCAACCTTCAACGTACTTACCTCAGCTTGATCATTCATGTCACATGAGCTCGACCTTATCATGCCTAGCTCAACTTGATTGTTCAGATCACATGAACTATACCCTTCAACATGTACAACTCAGCTCCCTCCAGCATGCTCAACTCAGCTCTACCCTTCTAGCATGTTCAGCTTAGCTCTACCCTTCCAGCATGTTCAGCTCAGCTCTACCCC
>Ga0099826_10003120_pt1 | contig 11100 bp, 5 predicted proteins | sample Mtrugardesep15_FD_76830 | JGI IMG/M metagenome (GOLD analysis project Ga0099826, IMG submission 76830) | Root nodule microbial communities of legume samples collected from California, USA - M. trunc garden sep15 | ecosystem: Host-associated > Plants > Roots > Nodule | place: USA: California...
AGTTTTTACATTTAGGTAAAAAAATATCACTTTGTTTCCTATTATCGAATTCTTGTACAAATAATGATTAAAAAAAACATAATTTGAAATTCCCATTATCAAATACTTGTACAAATAATGATAAAAAACATAATTTGAAAAACAGAAAATCAAAACCCTAAACATTTATAGGAATCATACCATTTTGAATTGTGATGATTGAAACACTAAAGTATCAAGTCTTCAAGCTCCCTGTGAGAGTAAAATTGTGCATATGAGTAACTTATAAAAACAGAAAATTATATAATATTTTATACAAAACAATAGTAAACAAATTAAAATAGATTCCTAAACTAATCAACAAGCACTTTGAGTGAAGTTGTGAAATTGAAGCAGTGAAATGAATTAAAAGAAAAATAAGCAATTGAGGAAACCCTAAAAGATTGAGAAAGCATTGGAAAAATTGAAGAATAATTAGGATCGATAAGTAAAAGATTAATAAGATTTGGTAGGTAAAAAACCTGATAATGGTTGATCTGAGAAGATGAACACGAAACGAATATAAATAAAGATTTTTAAGATGAAGAAGAGAGAAGTGAATATATAAGAGAGAGTAAAGTGCACGCTCTGTTTGTTACGTGGCAGTAATATGGATTGGGCTTTTAGTTCAGTCCACCTTCAACAAGCCCAAATTATTTACAATCTTTTTTTACTTTTCCAAATTTTATGAAAAATTATTTTTGGAATTACTTACTATAATTCAAAATAAAATTATACTTTTTTTTTAGCATAAAATTATTTCTATGTTAGTGTTTAAAAGTTTTCCAAAAAAAAAATGATTAATTATATTATTATGTCAGTGTAGGCACTTGCGTGTTTGTCGGCTTTTTTTTTTCAAATGAAGTTCATAGTTGACTTTCGCGGATGTTAATCTTCAAGTTTTAGATAGAATTATATCATCTACTATATATAGTTATTTTTATTTGAATTACTGTATTTTCTTTTGAGATTGAGTTATAATTAAATTAGATTTCATTTGTTAATATTGGATTAAAGATTATATTTGATTTTAAATTTTAAAGTAGAATTGGATCGAATTTGATTTTATTCAAATATAAAATTAGGATAAAATTCAATTACTTGATTAGGTAAAAAAAGTAGTTTAAATAAAAGATTGGAAGAAATAAACTACACCAAATTTTGATACTTTCTTTGAATATATATAAAAGTGTAGATATGTTTCTTTTTTTCTTTTTGATAGAGTTGTCAAATATTGTACGAATTAGAAGTCTTGTTATCTTTTTTCTTTTTTTGAATAATTGAAGTCTTGTGATCTTGTTGGCGCTGGACATTGTGCTACTCGTGCACCATAAGCCAAGGAACATCATGTGTCGGAGGAGTTTCATTCATGTTCCTAAACTATATAGTATGGGTGCCAACACAATCGTTTTTGAGAGGCACCTAGAGTAACATTTAGTTAGACTTCACATGTCTATATTTTACTAACTATAAATGTCAATATGTTAATTGTTCTTTTTTAGTTTTCTTTTTGCCATAACTTGAACTATAAATTTTTAACTCTTCGGCTCTTTAAATCTGCTCCTCAAATAAGTAGAGCAATTTATCCCTCCAAAGGCAAAATTCAAGTGTTTGCTGCTAAAAACAAGTCATTGGCGATATAGATGTTTATGGTGTTGTTTGAACTTGTTCCAAGCCTAATATAACTAAGATTAGGTTGTTCCAAGATGTCAATCCATTACAAACCATATAATAGACGTGCTTTAGAGGTACACTCAAGTAAGTTTGAAGATCATGATGAAATGAGAATTGTACAAAGAGCATATGAAATGTTCACAACTATCATCCAGTATCCAATCAAAAATTTTGTCATCATAATCCTCCTCCTATAAATGCTAACTAATGACTAATGTACATGTAGACAACTAATAAACCATAAAACCGCACACTAACTTAACTGTCAAAGTATTTGCAAGTCCATCTCATCATCTTTGAACAATTGTCATCTTCAACCACTCAATCGTCTCTCGGACCGTCAATCTAAATCTAGTTGAGATCATTTTTCTCTTCACCCATGCATATGAGGCCATATATATTAATTAATTAAAAAACAAAACAAAACTTGATGAAAATATGAAAAAATAAGAGCGGGTGGATTAACTAATTTTTAACGAAGTAGCGATTGGCATGGTGCAACAACGCCTAAAATAAATTAATGGCTATCTAAATATAGCCAAATCACACACAAACAATAGTTAGTACAAACTTAATACGTCATTGCATTGATTAAACAATAGTTATTCTTCATCTTCTTCTTTCAAATTCCAATTTCTCATTCATTCATTCATATTCAACAAAAGAAGAATAAAGAAGAAGAAGAACAAAACAAGCCATGCCCATGGGTTTGAAATCAATGTTCAACAAGCCATCTTCATCCTCAGACCCTCCTTCCCGATCCACCTCCCTCTCCGTGCGTTCACGCACTCGTCTCGCCGGCGAACTCGAGGAAGTTTTCAAAAAATTCGACGTCAACGGCGATGGCAAGATCTCCGCATCAGAACTCGGATCCATTATGGGAAGCTTAGGTCAACCAACATCCGAACAAGAACTCAACAACATGATCCGCGAAGTTGACGGAGACGGTGACGGTTGCATCAGTTTACAAGAATTCATCGAACTCAACACCAAAGGCGTTGATTCCGACGAGATCTTGGAGAATTTGAAGGATGCTTTTGCTGTTTTTGATATGGATGGAAATGGTTCGATTACAGCGGAAGAGCTTAATACGGTTATGAGAAGCCTTGGGGAAGAATGCTCGTTGGCGGAGTGCCGGAAAATGATCGGAGGTGTTGATAGCGACGGTGATGGAACGATTGATTTTGAAGAGTTTAGGATGATGATGATGATGGGTTCTCGTCATGATACGACGGATAGGGTCAAACCTGAACCTATGCCTACGGAATGAACGAATTCTTCATACACCTTCTTCTTCTTCTTCTTCTTCTTCTATGCTTTGTTTCTTATTACCGTAAATGATAAATCATTCTTTTTTTGTCGTAGAATGGAAAATCATGCTAAAGTCATGATATTATATTTCATCAAGGTTTTTATTTTTTTATTTTTTTTCTTTCAGTTTTGTGTACATGATTTTCTCTCTTTTTCATGTGTTAGTTTTATTACTTATACAAGTGCAAGTACTTCCTATAATTTATATATAAAAAATGTATATTATGTTGATTAAGGATTATGCATATAAGATTATGTATACATGCTAAAATATATTTGCATTTGTAAATAAGAGTAAGGGTTTGTTAACCGGTGCTCCGAAGCACTTGTTAAGGAATCTAAAAGTAGAAAAATTGTCTTAGAAATATAAACGGTTACTTTTGACCAACTAATTATTACACAATTTTTTAATAAAAGCTTACTTCTTTTGACTATTTAACCAATGTCCCGGGGCCACTAGTTAACATTCTCCTATGAGTAAATACAATGAAGATTTGTAAGGACGACAAAGAGAGAGTTTCAAAAGGACATTGATAACAATGAGAAGCATTTTAGATTGCAGAGGGTTTCTCTCCATTGAGATCCCTAATTTTCATAGATAACTATAGGTTTTAAAGACAATTACAACACAATATACATTTTTAACAAAAAAAGAAAGTTGAAAATTTAACCAGATATTTTTTTTTTCCTTTTCTTTCTAGACCATTAAAAAGGAAGAAAACTTGTTATTTTGACTATGCTAATGTTTGCACAAAAAACCCTACAAGTAAAAAGAATTATTTTTCTTTGAAGTTCATGTTGTTTGAAATCTTTTTACGGCGGCCAAAGTTATTTTGTGATGGTGTTGGTAAAGTCTGGTTTGATTCATTGTAGGCATATTTGCATGGTTTTAAAAAAAATGAAATGTTTAAAATACGTACATGATGGTTTGGGGATTATAATTTCATTACAGTAATTTTGAAAAAAAAAATGGTTTGATGACATTTGGCGTAAAAAAAATAAATATATATCATCTTCTAGTATGCACCTTTCTGGTGGCAAGTCGACACTTTTCAAGTATTTGAGATAAGTACAGCGATTTTGGATCTTCATACTAAATTTTAATTCTCTAGTATGATAGGATTATTAAAATTTTGTTGAATTTTGCGTATTATGAAACATAATTTTTATTTGTCAAATAGTTTATTGGTTAAAAATTCATCTTTTTAAAGTGACTAAATGAGATGTCCGCTGTTCCAACCCCGGTTCCTATATATATCATGAGAAATTCCTAGCAACCGAGCTAAACTCACGGAGATTAAACATAAATTCTTATTCCTGATATTAAAAGGTTTTTTTTTATTTTTTTTGCATATTAGTCTTTTGGGTATTTTATTTCTTTTTTTTTTATATATGTATTTTTATTATTTCATTTTACGGTACTTTTAAGAGTTTAGTTTGATTCAACGTGAAATTGCTTTAAATATAAGCGTGTGATTCTCGCAAACTTAATGTGTGTGATTTTCGTCCACTGATTCAGAGTTTAGTTTGATTACAATGAGCCAATCCTCCATAAATACAGTAAGACTAGGACTTTGCAATTAGCAAACGTAATTTAGCCAAACTCCAACTTGTTTAAACACATAATTTCTATTGACATTTCGAAGTCAGAATTGTGAATACATGTCTATAACGTATAAAAAATTTGTTTTACTTGTGCCTTTCTTTATATCACATGGGAACATAGGAATTGTATTGGTATGCTCCGTTCATTCCATAGCAAACACGTAAAATATGTCCTATCAGTGAATTGATGTACAAGTAATTTTGTCGAAACAAACATCACTATTTTTTTAACAACACTGAATATTTTCTTTCACTGATACAAATGATCCACCTTTAGAAGCTTTTATGGACCGTGGATTTAATTTTGAAGGTAGCAAACCTTGTGTATTCTTAAAGAGCTAGCAATTAAAAGTGGTGGAGAGCCACTTACAATACGTCTGTTGATGAAATCTCCGACCAAACAAGTCGATCTCTCAAGGACTTTAATGTTCACTGTTTTGACGGCTTTATTATTTACCTCATCTGTACCATCTATTTCCCACCTTTTGTGGAATGACATGATCAAAGCGTTGGCTGTTCTGTCGAACAATATTCTACAAACGTATCGTGTTGAAGTCGAAGATTGATGTGAAAGATTGAACATATGCACACCCTTCATACAGTTGTGCATATTGCTTCAATGCATTGTCGAGTTGAGTTAAATCGCATTTGGTTGACCGAAGCATGTTGTGCGGTTCGTGAGCAACTATATATAATAGGCCTTGACCTTCCAAGAAGCTCTACAAGGTCAATTGCTATAACTGCTGCCTTGCTGTCTCTGCTTGTACATGATGCTTCTAAGATGTTGAGCATTGTTGGGACTTTTTCATCCTTGTAATTTGTAAATGCATACCATGATTTGGAGCTTGATCTAGCTTGGTATGTTGTATTGAACATCTTTTTCCTGAATGATATTGGGCTGCAGGATCAAATAAGTTTATCGGTGGTTCCATGATAATATTTATCACTAGAAGGGACACAACCATCAAAGAGAACTCTTGTTCTGTTAGTATCTGCCATAGAAATGGTGTTTTTTAGACCTCCATTTGTCTCTTAGGAGGACTAAAAGCATATAAATTAGTATTTTTAAGGACTAAAACTTAACAAAATTTGTGTAGGGTTTTACCAATTTTATATGAAAAAAATGTCACACATGCCCGAAATTTACAAGTATGAAATATCAATTTACCTTGTGTTCCTTCCATATATTGTGCACGGTGAAGCTCAGCCATACCTCTTCTATTTAGAAGGAGCCCAATCACAAAACAATCTTTAATGGGAACATTGTAAACATAACCTGGCAACATTAAAGCCTCAATCTTTACCACGAAACTGACAATGACAATGACAGTCACAGTCCAAGTAGACTGAATGTTGATTTTCAGTATATCAGTGTGTAATCACCAACAGCAAGGCAGATTGGATACAAAAATCCAAATACAATTGTCTCCATTTTAGCTATCAAATTTGTTCCGAAGGGTGGCCCTTCAAGAACAGCCAGGCCTAACTGGCCTACGATCGAGGAGAATACAGATGGATACAAACAATGCAAAGTTTGTCGATAGGCTTTCTGATTAACTGGCTACGATCAATAGTATGGTAAGTTTGACCTCATTAAATACATTATAACAACCAAAAGTGCAACTATGGAATGATCTATAATGTTGTCAACATATTACTATGACTAGTTTTAATCTACAATGCTGCAAACAAGGATGATCACGTTAAAGTGGTAGAAATCACAAAAGCTCAACCATTTCTGTATAGGTGCAATGTACTAGTGAGATATTGTGCATTCAGTCATTCACATTAAGGTCACTACCATCTATGCATATGCTTGAAATGCTTTTGTTTATAAAATTTATTTTTTTAATTTAAATAAAAAATTACAAACAGTCAATCCTCAATAATTAGAGTAAGATTTAAGAGTTTGTACGTATAGTTGTGTTAAAAATTAAGTTTGTAAGTAGAGAATGTAATGATGTTGACTTGAGACTTTGGAGTGTGCTCCTCTCAATATCTTATGTTCGATTCACGCGAATGCAAATTTCGATGGACTAGTTTGACTTCTTAAAAAAATAAAAATAAAGAGGTATTTTAATCAAACTCCAACTTGTTTAAACACTTGAATAATTTTTTGATATAAAGGAGAGGAAATTGACATTCCCAAGTCAGAATTGTGAATACATGTTTACAACGTATAAAAAAATTGTTTTAGGCAAGAACTTCTTTGGTTTGGCCTTTATGCATTTATGGCTTTACTTGTGCCTTTCTTTATATCATTACATGGGAATTGTTTTGGCATGCTCCGTTCATTCCACATAGCAAACGTAACTCCATTTAGCAATATTAATAACTTAAGAGCAAATTAAATATGTCATTTCAGTGAACTACAACCCAGATATTCAAGTAGTTTTGTTGATACACGCATTACTGTGAATTATCACTCATGTAAACACCGGTTTTTTTCCTTCATCATTCTAGTTCAATCTAACATTACATTACATTCAACTAATTGTCCCTATGGCTATCGAAAAATTAATTCCCAGATTTGGCCTTAACTTAAAAAGGAATGGTATTCAAATTTCATATCTATCTATGACAGAAAATTTCAGACATCTCCATTAAATAGTAAGATTCACACAGATAGTGTGCAGGTTCACCAATATGTGTCCCCACTCGAGCCCTAATGTGTCCCCACCGCTAGATAGTGTACAGGTTCACCAATATAGCAAAAATAATAGTTGAAAAGTAAAAGAGTTGAGAAGTAATCGTTTTCTTGAAATAATCAATGAACATGACAGATTCGGGAAGAAGAATTTGAGAAAAAAGAAGGAACGTAGAAGTTGCAAGAATGACAGACAGAGTTTCATGAATACATGAATATCTAAAATCAAGTGAGGGTCAGCTCTTAAGCAATTATTGCATTCAAGTAATGTTATTTGAAGTATAACTTTAAATAATATGTTAGTGCTACTACAAAATTCATATGATGATGATATTCACAACTTGATAATTAGCAGCATAAGGGGTGACTGAAAGCATACCCATAAATAATACGTGTTGCATCAAGTAATATTTGTTATGACTGATGGCGAGAAACGAGAATATCATATAAATCAATTAATTTCCATTCAATTATTGCTCATGATTTGTGGATGCAGCGGAAGATAAGGTTGAGGAACATAACCATGTTTTCTCAACTCAAGAAGAAGATTCTTAAGAATCAAATAGATCTCAACAGATTGTGGGTGACATCCATCGGCAGCAGAAAACATATGAGTGCCACCATTGACATCAATCCAGCTGTATCCAGGTATCTTCTGAACCCCTTTTTCCTTCATTAAACTTCTTACCTTAAGAACACTTTCCCACTCACCAGCTCCAGCATGTACATTTGAAAGCAAAACATAGTATCCAGAATTGTTCGGGTCTAATTCAACAAGATGTTTTGAAGCAAGTTTAGCCAACTCAACATTGCCATGAAGCCGACAAGCTCCAAGAAGTGACCCCCAAGTACCTGCATCTGGGGTGAATGGCATGCTCTTTATGGTATCAAATGCTTCATGCAAACGACCAGCACGACCGTACAAATCTACCATGCATGCATAGTGTTCCATCCTTGCACATATTCCGTATTCCTCAGTCATGCAACGGAAGTAGTATACACCTTCATCGACTAAGCCTGCGTGGCCACAAGCCGACATTATAACGAGAAAAGTAACATGATCAGGTTGAATCCCGGCATCTATCATCTCATGGAATAGATCCAGGCATTCTCTAGGGTGACCGTGGTTTCCATAGGCAGCAATGATGCTATTCCATGAAACTTCATTCTTCCAATCCATCATGTCAAACACAGACCGAGCCAAAGCCAGTTTTCCGCATTTGGAATACATGTCTATTAGTGTACTTGCAACAAATGTGTTAGAGATAAATGAGTTTCTTACCACAAAGCAATGCAACTCTTTCCCGTAATAGAGTGCTGGATAATTTGCACAAGCAGAGAGAGTAGCTGATAGGCTCACAGAATCAAACTTTGTTCCACTCGTTCCCATTTGACGAAAAAGATCGATGGCCAGTTCTGGTTTACCATTTTGTGAGAAACTTACAATCATTAAGTTCCAACACACACTATCTTTTACAGGCATTCTTCTGAAAAATTGATATGCAAGATCCAATCTTCCACATTTCGCATACATATATGTGATAGAAGATCCCACTTGACACACATTCTCCAGTTCTTTTTTCAGAATGTCGCAGTGCAATTCCTTCCCTAATTTCAGAGACGCCAAAGCAGCACAAGCTGGTAAAACACTAGCCATAGTCAGACAATTAGGCACCATTCCCTCTTGAACTAACCACCTAAAAAGGTTTAAAGCTTCAACGTTCAGCCCGTTGAGTACATAGCCTGAGATCATAGCCGTGCAAACTGCAACATCAACCAAGGTATTCTGCTGGAAAGTTTTGCACGCTATCTCCACATCTCCGCCTTTGAAATATATGTCAACAAGAGCGCTCTTCAAATAGACATCAAAAGGCACCCCATGCCGCACTATATAACTATGAACTTCCTTACAATATTTTAGACTCCCAAATTTAAGAACCGAAGGAAGGAAACTTGCAAATGTGATTGAATCTAGTTTGACTCCACTAGTCACCATTGCTTTAAACAAAGCTACAGCCTCGTCTGTAAATCCGTTCTGTACATATCCAGCAATCAAACCATTCCAAGTAACTGTATCAGTCTGTGGCATCGTATCGAAAATCTTGCGAGCATCAAACAGGTTCCCACATTTGGAGTACATAGTAATAAGTGTGTTTGCCAACTGTGGATCAGACTCAAACCCACTCCTAATAACAAGACCATGAAGCTGAATACCTGCACAAACTATTCCTCTCGTAGCACACACCGACAAAAGACAAACAAACGTAACCGAATTAGGCTTAACGCAAGAGTTTCTCATTTCCTGAAAAGTTCCTAATGCTGAGTTAAAATCCCCATTTTTCACATAACCATTAAGCATGACATTCCACAAAATGCAGTCTCTCACAGGCAATTCATCAAACAGATACTTAGCATCATGAATACAACCATTATCCGTATACAAATTAATCAAAGAACTACCAATAAATAAATCCATATGAAATCCCAACGACCGCGCCAAATTATGAACCATCTTACACAACGGCACATTATTCAAACTACCACAAGCTTTAATCACATAAGGAAATGTATACTTATCAGGTGCAACATTACTACCCAACATCCTAAAGAAAAACATCAGTGCAATATCAAAACAACCCAACATAGAAAAACCTCTTATTAACCAATTCCAAGGAAGACTATAACACAATCGAAGCCTAAAAAACAAGTTACCAGCATCCTTAAAGCTTCTACAAAGAACATACATACCTAACATTCTTGAACCCAATGTAAGACTACCATTCATGCCACAGACAACTACCTTAGCATGAATTTGTCTAACTTGTTGTTGAACCAATGATGCATCTGAATTCGGAAAAGCTCTGAACATAGATTCCAATTGGGCTGCGAGAGATTCTTCGAAAAGACGCAATTTTGACACGACATTGTTGGAACTGGTTGCTGTATTGGAAGTTGAAGTTTCTTGTTGTTGTTGTTTGGGTTGTAAATAAGATAACTTTCGGGTTTGTTTAAATGCAGCAACATTACTATCAAATGAGAGAACGTGTTTTACTTGATTTGTAGTTGTGTATATTTTGCGGAACCTGGTTCCTAGTTTGTAGTTGTTCATGGCACAAAACAGAACAATTGCTTAGACAGACGAACTCATTTACGTTCTGCTAAGTCAGAGGAGACAAATGAAGTAGAAAAGAAACCTAGGCGAGGCTGCTGTCTGGTCTTTTGAAAAATAGGGTGCGAGTGTTATTTTGATAAATTTGATAGTCTACTAACGATATATATGAAAGTTTAAATATAGCAAAATTTCATATTCGTTCACTTTAAAACTCATAACTTTCTTAATTTGATGTGTATAATGATCATTTTGTAAAATTTAATTTAATTTTTTAAAATTAATTATGGATAATATCACAATTGTAACAAATTTCAACGGATAACTATGAAATTATTTAATTCATTAAAAAAAATACGGATAATGATCATCACAAATCTAACAAATTTTCACAGATAAATATAGAATTTATTTATTTGTTTTTTAAAAAATGACGGAAAAACAAGTAATATGGAATTATCCATGGATATAACAAATTTTCACGCACATTTGTTTTTTCGGTTGCAAAATTAATAAGTCTTTGGAATACTTTAGCCACGTCATTGTCACGTCAATAATCACATGTCGCATATGCAATCATAAGTAATTAGGACCATATTTCAAGTGATTAATAATTACAGAGAAATTTTGGAAGGATTAGTAAGTACATAGATTAAAATTCAAGCGAGCCTTATTGCAAGGACTGTAGTCATATTTAAGCCATAAAAAATTATTTAAAAAAACAATATATAAAAAT
>Ga0099826_10003121_pt1 | contig 11100 bp, 5 predicted proteins | sample Mtrugardesep15_FD_76830 | JGI IMG/M metagenome (GOLD analysis project Ga0099826, IMG submission 76830) | Root nodule microbial communities of legume samples collected from California, USA - M. trunc garden sep15 | ecosystem: Host-associated > Plants > Roots > Nodule | place: USA: California...
CACATATCAAAGCTTTGATGGGTAAACTAGAGTGCTCAGGTGATGCCTCCCTACAAAATGCACTAGAACTTGTTCATAGCAATCTAAATCAAATCCCATCATATGGTCATCGAGAAGTTCTGATTTTATATTCGGCCCTCAGTACATGTGATCCTGGTGATCTCATGGAAACTATCCAAAAATGCAAAAAGAGTAAAATAAGATGCTCAGTCATTGGTCTTGCTGCTGAAATGTTTATATGCAAGCATCTTTGCCAAGAAACTGGAGGAACATATTCAGTTGCACTTGATGAGGTTAGTTTGTTGATTATGACTGAACCATGTAGCTTCTGTACAAATACAAATTAACGCTCTGCTATAAAAATGATTTGAGTTTTTATAATCAAGAAACCCTTTTCTGATTAATCACTAAGAATATTTCTGATCGCCTTAGAATATGTTAGCATTTTTCAAATGTTCGTGTATTCTTATCCATGTATACATTTCATGTAGTCCCACTTTAAAGAGTTAATTCTTGAGCATTCTCCACCACCTCCTGCAATAGCAGAGTATGCTACGGCTAATTTGATTAAGATGGGTTTCCCACAAAGAGCAGCTGAGGGTTCCGTTGCAATTTGTACATGTCATGAAGAGGCCAAGACCGGAGGGGGATACACTTGTCCAAGATGCAAAGTTCGTGTCTGTGAGCTTCCGACTGAATGTCGCGTCTGTGGATTGACCCTTATTTCTTCGCCCCATTTGGCAAGGTCATATCATCATCTCTTCCCTATAGTGCCATTTGCTGAGATCTCTCCATCATCTCAAAATGATCCAAGCCATAGTTTTCCCAATACTTGTTTTGGTTGTCAACAAAGTCTCCTTAGTCAGGGTAAGCATCTGCAGAACAGTTTTTCATTGAGCATCTTCATAAGCTCATATATTTACAAGTTTTGTAATATTAAATTTTATTGTGTTGCCTAATATGCTATGTCAAATGTAGACTCATCATACTGCTTAAAGGGATTTAATCTTGAATATTTTATTGAAATACATAAATTGTGGAAGTAGTTTCATGTGTCATTTTATGCTTCCAGATTTTTTTATTTATTAGATTTTATGCTCTCATGACCTAACCATTGTAAAAGAGATTAGCAACACTCCAATTGAGAGATGGATTGTCTTTAAATTTATAGGTGCATATATAGTCTTTTGACAAACATCCTTAGTCCCTGTTAACCACTTTGTGTGTTGTAGCTCTAGTTTTTTTAATTGCAATCCACAATCCAACTGCTTGGCCTGCAATGTGCTAATGATAAAGTGTCTCAATACTAGTATCTTACAAGGACATCGAAGTCTATCAGCTATGATACTGTGAGCCTGTGATAGTGAATAATTTTTGCGAGACATAAAAGCCTTAGGTTTTATGTCATCATGTTTATGCCTCTAAAGTATGAACTATACGTTTGATGGTAAAGTTGCACAGTTGGACCCCAAATTTGAATGAGAAAAAAGTCATGGTTTCTTAAAGCAACAGGTGGACGACAGTGGATTCTAATTACAATGTGTATGCATTAATCATGTTAATCACAATTGCCAAATAATTGAGTACTGGGTCTGTGAGTATCTGTCAAGTCTTGTCAACAACTTTTATGTGATTATATTCCCAACTATACTATATAGTATATGCTTTATGTAACTAGTTTTTTGCTACTCTATCACACTGCTGAGAATAGACAGTAGTACCGTTGATGATATATAATTCATTGTATTAAGAATAGTATTGCACAGAGGGGTAACCTTGGCGCAACTGGTAAAGTTGTTGTCTTGTGACCGGAAGGTCACAGGTTCAAGTCCTGGAAACAACCTCTTGTGTAAAAACAGGGTAAGGCTGCGTACAATACACCAAATGGTGGGACCCCTTCCCGGACCCTGCGTATGCGGGAGCTTTAGTGCACCGGGTTGCCCATTAAGAATAGTATTGCACTATTGCATATAGAATGTTTGAATGCATTCTTGCTAATTTTCCTAAACCCTGCTTTTACAGGTTTTGGAGCAGGAAACAAGGCTGAACTTTCCGTCTCTTGCCCAAAATGCAAACAACAATTCTGCCTTGATTGTGACATGTACATTCACGAGAGCTTACATAACTGCCCAGGCTGTGAGAGCTTCAGGCATTCTAAGTCGGTTACTACTGCCCAATGATTTTCAGCCCTATGCTCTTGACATCAGATTGCTATCTAAGTGGTGTACTACACTGGCTCCCTGTTATTGTGATGTTGCATCCATCTACCGGACTCATGAACAAGTTCCGGTCTATGAAACGGGACTGACTAACACCATCTGATCACCTGATCAAAATGCAACCCCTTAAGCAGTAAATGCTTTGCAGGCTGGAAAACAGAAGTGACATTATTTATATGAGGGTGAGATTCTTTTCTTTTCTCATTTTATACCATAACAAATTCTTATCTCTTTTCCTTCTTTTGTTCTTTCCTGGAAATTAAAACACATGTAAGAATATGTTATGTTTCACTTGACGTTACAGTCCGGCTCAGATGTCTCCCTTGCCAGTTTTTAATCAATGGGCTGACACTAACCGTTCTTGCTAGCAGAGTATTTTTATTATTAAACTTTCGTTGCTAATTTTGTGTGCAATATTTTCCCGCATTCTGCATTTACAATTAATGCTATAGACTTCCAACGTCAGCTGACATGTTATCATAGGAATCCTTTAATGGAAAACACTTATGGTAGAACATTTGATATACAAAGAAAGTTATACGATGTTATTTGATAACTTTCTGACCATCCCTATATGACTGTGAAAATGCGGGCGCATAGACCTGTGTCATTCAATTAGTATACTGCATAACCATTTAAGAATTTTCGAAGGAGAAGTTGCATAATGTTTATCTTCTAAGTTGATTATGAGTGACTGACGTGCAACTTCGTTTCCTGTTTCTCTGGTTGTTTTTGGGCATGAGTTAATAAAAGTTCATTTGGAAAAAAAGAAAAATTTGTCCATGTATTATGTATATGTTCAACAAGAAATAATGTTTTGAGACTTGTGAAACTGGTTAGGAGAACTTATGTACACAATTACATGTTCATAAGTTGTTTTCAGCTCATTTTCATAAGCTATCCAAGATAGCTTACAAACACATTTTATAGCTTATATGAAAATATTTTTATTTTATTTTAAACACTACATATCAAAATAAAATGGAAGTTATTGATGAAATTGTAATTTGAACACTAAGAAGTAAGAACCATGGATTAAAAGGACGCACAAAAATGTCACGAAAATAATAATTGATGAAATTGTAATTTGAAATTAAGTTAAGACAAAACGGGAGTTGTTGTATCCCATTGTATTACCCTAAACGGAAAACTATTATAATTCAAAACGTACTCTAATTCCTTATTTCCTTAGTTCCTGACTAAACGAAGCCTGACCTGGTTATTCAATTTAATTGCATAGTTTTTCTTAAGGATACAAATCAACCTAAATAAAACCAATATATTTTATAGATATTTTTTTAATCAAGGAAAGGATATAAAGGCTTCAAATGTTAGTTAATTTAGCTTGGTTTGCATATTCAATTAAAGGATTGGAAAATTAGAATATACAGTGATAGGAATGATTGCATATAGGCAGAACTGCTATGTGTGCGCCTTTGTGTGTGTGTATATATATACAACAAAAAACTACGTCAATCCTTGAAATTATAAAACAATTTGCAAGTAAATGATATTTCCAAAATTCTTTTAAAAAAAAAGAAGATATTTCCAAAATAAAATATAATTAAAGATTTAGCTCGCATTTCTTAAAAATGAAATATAAACAAAAGTTAACCGTTTTTAGCCTATTAAATATTGTCCATCCTTTAATCTAATTTGTGTTTTCAATTAACAAATCAATATAAAGTCATTAAACCTTCATCTTTTTCAAATAAGTGCAATGAAAGGCAATTTTGTTTTTTTACGTGGATGAGTGACAAACATTTCATCACCTCAAAATTCAAACATACAAAAGAAAGTTTTCGAGTTTACATGTGGATAACCACGAAAAAATTTAACGTAGCATTTTTAACATTGTCAATTGAGACAAATATTACAAACAAACGAGTAATATGTGATTGAAGGCAAAAGTCTAAGATGAGGTAGTGAATAGGTCCCTCACCACATGAGGGAGCAAATAAAAGTTTTTTTTTACTTAAGGAGGATTGTATCTACTCCACCTCAGCAAGAACACTTACACCTCTCCACACTCAATCCAAACATATCATACCCTCTCTTCTCTACTAAGTACAATTCTAAATACTTGTCGAGGAGTATACATGTACAAAAGTAGGAGGTACATGTACATTTTGTGGTTGTGGAAGAACAAGACTAGGGCACGCCAAGAATGAAAATGGAGACAAAAAGGGTTGAACAGACAGGGATAATCGATAAAGTGTGTCCTAAATTAAGCACGTCTCCGACAAAATCACCCCACGCACAAGTCATTTTGTCTGTACTATTTTTTTGGGCAACACTTTGCCTTGCCCTTTGGTTTAAACTTTATTTAAACTTTAAACCATTATGACAAGTAAACTCAATTTTTAATGTACCCCACACGTATACATAAATTAGATAACGGATGTGCTTGAATAAATTGTTTAAACAAGTACTAGTACTCATCACTAAATATGTATGTATAAGTTTTTTTTTAAGGAAAATATGTATATGTAAGCTATTTTTACAATTAAAGAGAATATGATTAAATTGTTATAAGTTGTAAAATATTTATAAGGAATCACAGCTTTTGATTAATATTTTTTTGGCTAAAAAAGTTCTCATCGTAAGCTAATTCTTAATTCCTAAATACTCCCTGTCTAGTTGACCCAATTACGTATACCTATGCATAATTTTGAGCTTAAATATCTTGAATAATATATCAGAAAAAATTATGAAAATTTGATATTTTGAAAATACTTATCGAGACGAATCTAACGACATCTTATATGATACTATTTATCTTTGTATATTAGTTCCTTAAAAAAAAAAAATCTTTGTATATTAGTAGAAAAATATGGTCAAAGTAAATTAGTTCAAAATTCCAAATTTTCAAATGTGTCAACTATTACGGGTCGGAGGGAGTAGTAAATACATACAAATGCATGTTGATAAATAATCCCAAATAAACTCTCAATGGGTGAATTCAAATGGATCCTATGCTAATTAGATTCATTACTTCATATTCTCTTATACACTCTTTTGAGTCATGAATATATGTTTCTCTATAATCTTCCTTTCCATGATTTTGCTGTGTTCCAACTTGCTATCCTCATTACTAGGGTTTGCCTTTTGTCAGCCTCCTTTTTGCACGCCTTAGGTACTACTATGATAGCAAGATAAACTTAGTGCTGGTTCTGTACTATTAATTGAATGTAGCTAGGTCACATACTAATAAGTAAGTAACAGAGAATTAAAAATACAATTGAATTCAAATATGAGACCAACAAAAATGATTGCACATAAGAATATGAGACCAACAAATAAGTGACAGATTTTTCTTAAACATAAAACACATGTAGTATATGTATATTGATTGACAATGGAGCAACCATTTATGTGTGTGTTTCACATATATACTAGTCAATTTAATTACCTAATTTTGTCTTTAGTGGTTGCTTTTTTTGATTCAACTGTAATGTTTTGTATTCATTTCGGAGATCGCTGCAAAGTTTCTAACTAATCAAAGTCTTCATTCTTTATATGATACAGTATAAGATAAAATGCAGCCTTTCTTTGTCTGCTTTCCTTTTGCTTTGTTGAATTAAAATTTGTATAAATTTGAAAAGAAATCTTTGTGTTCAGTTGAAATGTAATTTTATTTGTATAACTTTGACAAGAAATCTTTGTGTTTAGTTCACATGAACTAATTTTTTGAGCCAAAAAACTGCGAGAATAGATTTCCATTAAAGTTGGTCAGCTTTCTCTTGGTTGATTCCCTCCATAGTCATAGTTAGTTGCTTCATCTTATAGGTAACATAAATGTATATTCTCTCCATTTGTATATTAAAAAAAAAGTGAAACCCTAATAATACTTGGTACATAATATTTTATAGAAAATGCGTTATACTAAAAAGAGAAACATGAATATCATTTGTATGTAATTGTAGAGACTAATGTCTCGGGTCTAGTAACAATGAATGACAAAGTTTTCTTTTAAGAGATTTAACATTGTTGTATATCTAAGGTTGAATTCGAATTTACGACTTTTTGTTAAGTTAGAAGAGATCTATTATTATCTCGACAAACACTCTTATGCATATATTTCAATTCTTTAAAATTTTGAGGATGACAGATATTAGATTTGTTCACAATAATAAATTTATTTATCCCTCAAAAAATAATAAATTTATTTAATTGCCATGTAAAAATGGATACAATATGAAAACCAGAAAAACTCTACAAGTAAATGAGCATCAGCTTCTTAAAAGATAGAAGGTACATTTTCAAATCCACCAAACATAATGTCCATCAGGAGTCAATCTAGTTGTAAAAACTTGACTTTATAATCTTTGGAGATAAAGTTTAAATCTTATAGAAGACAATTATAAGATGATCATCGACGAAAATAATTTCCCATTATTCAAATATTTATTTTCTTACTAAAAATCTACCAAACACAATTTGTTGCATATCTTCACGTGTTTGTCTAAAGACTTAATTCAATAAATGTAAAGGTTAATTTTTAAGTGGATTTTAAATAAGTAGAAAAAAAAAATAGAAGTAGTTGAGTATGAGTACGAATAGGTCGGATCAAACGATAAAGGCCTACGACCTAGTCTGCATTAAGTCAAAACCAAATCGATTTTTTCTTACACTCTTTGGATTCAAATTTGAACTTGGGATCGATTATTGTATTTGTTGTTTTTAGGTTTAAGCTTGGTCTTTAATAGCTAAATAAAATAATTAATTATACACCAAAAATATATAAATTATTTATAATATTATATAAATATGTATATGTGGGTTGCAGGGCTAGGCAGTATAGTACTCTTACCTGTATCCGTACCCATACCCATTTAAATTTGCGGGTAATACTTGGTCTCAAGCCCGGGCCCATAAAAGTTGTGTTTTACCCTATCATTCCAGCTATGTTTATGATGTACTCAAGTGATAAAGGCGTGTCTTATTCAGGTGGGGAAGAGTACCTAACGTAAAATCCAATAGTATATACCACAATACCTACAATGTTTTTATGAATAATTATTATAAGAAATAATACATATGCACTAAAGAAATTACCCCATAAAAAAATTACTTATGGCTTTGCCATTGATATATAGCTGTAAAAAATTGTGCCTCATTGATTTTATAAAGCCAGATCCTCCCCCATACCATACTTGAATCTTGCAATATCTAACTCAACAATGACTATCATCACATATATGAGGTATATTATTTTGGATTCTTTTTGGACCTTTTGGATTTTTGTTGCATAATCACAAAAGTAAAACCTAGATGGATTATTTTGAATTAAATATACAAGTAGAGAATTGATGCAACAAGAATTTAACTAATGATATTATTAATATTACCACATCAAAACTTCAAATTACTAATGATATTTTCTTGTTGATTAATTAAATATAATACCACGTCAATTTTGGATTCTTTATTATCAATATTATAGTATTTGTGTATAAATGTATAACATCTCTAATGAAATGAAGAAAGTTCATTATACATGTTTCGTGTTTGAAGAATGTTATTGAACGATCAATTTTTGAGATAATTTATAGGACAACCAAAATATAATAAAAAATATAGGTATTAACATAAAAATTAAAACAATATTGAAAAAATAGAAACACAACATTAATGAGAGAAAATTGTTACAAAAGTTATAACAAAATAGTTGTTCAAATATCATATTTCTCTTCTTGTAGTACTTAAGTTCACCGCGCGTGTGTACACGTTGACTAAATAGAATACTGATGTCAACAGGGAATTGTATAGGATAGGAGTACTCCACTACTACTACTTATCGACACCATCCAAAATGCTCCCTCACATTGCTCTTGTTTCCCACCTCATGGGAATTTTTATCTTGCATAGAGGACCTCATCGACACAAAAAATAAGAATCAAATTTCTATCATTCTTCAATCAAATGAGGAGTACAAGTAGTATTTTGTACGGAGGATGTGTTAGATCAAATTATGTTATGTGTGCCCCTACCTTTGCCCTTATTCAACTCGATCTTTGACTTGAGGAATATGGTAACGCTTTTAAATTAGGCTATTAAACGAAATTAATCAACAAGGCTTTTGAAAACAATCAACATAACATATATCAGATGTTCTTGTTAAAAAAAAAACATGCTTCTTCAAAAAAAAACATATATCAGAAATTTATACATATATGTGTCTGTTTGATCAGTGTGTGTTTGATCAGCATGTATTTTGGTTAGTAAGCTACACAATATGGATCCCCAGACAATGGAGGATGTGATACCTATTCTCTATACATGAACAATAACTCGAGGAACTTACTCCTTCATCTATTTAGGGAGAATATCTTCGCCTAAGACCTCGATGGGGTCTTCTCGATTCAATTTTTTTTTTCTTTTAATTTGCTGGAGTATCAAACCTAGGCCACTAAGATTGAATAGTAAATTTTAAACATGTGGTTCTAGGATAGCCGACTACAAATTTCCATCCTAAATAGAATGCACACATGTTTGGGAAGAAAATTATTTGTATACATACTTTTTGAAAAAACATTGCTTGTATTAATTTGATTCCTAGCAGGGAAAAACTTCATTAATAATTAATGGTGAATTGGTGGCCCCCCTTACCTTTTTACTAAAATAAATTACTTTTTATAGTAATAAAAAGCAAAGAAACAATCCGTAAATCCTTTCTCAACTAATAAAAATGTTAAAATTGTTATATCAAATATTAAGATGTGGATTAAAATCATGACTCATCTATTTATACGAGAACCATATGTGGATTAAAATTTCTCGTATATCAAGATGCACATTTACGAGAATCGAGAAATTTTTAATTTTTTTGTAAATCATAACAATCTAGTTTTTTCTTTTACCTGTGTTAAGATATTAATAAAAGAATCATTTAAAGAACTCAGCAAATTTTATTTAATGTTGATTAACAGAGTCTCTTCTCTCTATTTATAGATCGAGTCTCTTCTCTCTGTCTACGTACACAAAAAACATACATTTTAAGTTTGATTCATCTTGATTAAATAAATTATCACAGCTTTGTCTCATATTCTTTTAGCTTCATATTTTCTAAGATACATATCAATTAAGTATCTTGTAAATATGTATGTATTTCCATGAACTTTCCTATCAGTATGCGGTAAAATATTTTTAAAATTTTAATATATTAATTTCAATAGTTCTTATGGATGTATTTAAGGAATATCAGTATCCATATATATGTCCATATGAATACGTCATGATTTTGAAGTATCCAGACTTTACAAATAGAATTGCAATATTTAATTTTGAGTCTCCAATTCAAATTCCTATATGTCTCTTGTGCTGACATGTGGAGCCATGAGCAAAGCTTATTATTCCTTGCACAAGTTTGTTGTTTTCTTGTCATCTGCATATATAATTCATCAGAAATCGAAATTGTGGATTCAGACTTAAAAGGCTTTAAAACTTGGTGACTTATGCAGAGAGATATACCTCTTTAACATTCAGATTCTTATGATGTGCTCTCTTTCCCACACTGGTCATTACACCTTTTTCCTTTCTTGTGATTTTACAAACACATTCTTTCACTTCCAATTTCACAACCCTTTTGTCATTTCACTGTCAAAAACAAAACACAGAAGCAAAAGCAACAAAACTGTAACTAAATTTTCTCAGCATCAAACCTGAGCTGAGCTAGAATCCAACCCCATATTCCACTTCCCAACAACCCTTCCATCATTTTCTCTCCCAAATTATTTCTTTAGAATCAGTGTAAATTCAGTAAAAAGAAATATCAAAGTACTAAAATGTATCAGGCTATGATTTGAAAGAGAAAACGAATATGTCATTTTTTGTAGCTTGGAAACTCACAGAAGCATTGCTTTTACAGAAAACACAGACTCCTTTCCTTTGCTATCATAAGTGTCACAACTTGCACACCACGTTATTATTTAATTAAATTACAAGTACACACATTCTTAATCTCTAATCTCTTCATTAATTAACCTATTGTTTTTTGCAATGCAATAATAAGAAGAATAAGTACTAGTATAAAATAGTAAATCCTAAGCACCACATAAACCCTAACTATACTAGTTACCAAGAATAATTCTTACACGAATAAATATTCTTTCATTAATACAGTGCCTAAACATAAACACCCAAAAATTAAAGTGTATAATAATTAAAATATTTCATGAAATGCAAATTAAAATTATTTTAGTGCTATACTCACCACAATAAAAAATTGTGACCGCAACCTAATTAAGTTGTGACCTAATTTTTCTTGTCTTAACCATTTTTTTTTGTTATAAGGAGACCATGTAATATACCGAATTTAAATAATACCGGTTAATTATTGTCCTAGTTGAGATTCGTTCGAAAGTTCTTCCTACAATTCAATCTTAAGTGAAACTCGTTAATGATTAAACTGAACCACTTGATTAATTAGTCATCAATATTTCAGCCACTTAGATTTGTTATTGACCGAAAATCAAGGAGTTAATGGTATAATTAAGGAATATTCTTTAGAAAATATACCATTGTGAAATATTCTTGAAACTCTTTTTTGCTATATCTATCAATTCCCTAATCATTTGAACTCACTTGCTTACATTAGTCTTAATTAGTCTTAATACAAAATAGACAATTTACGTATTCATGTAAGAGTCATATTTGAAAATCACATGACATTGATAACCTTGTTACTTCCAAGGCTCTATAAACGAAAAACCAACAAAAGCAAACAAATCCTATTACAAAATAAGTGAACACAGAATCAAACTACTAGTACTAATGTATAGGGAATGAAAACGAGGTCATCATCACACTCTTCACTCACTGAAAATCAATCTGCATTGGGTTAAGATAAGTTAAGGCATCATTCTTCTATCCAACCCTC